>Ga0335075_10000583_pt1 | contig 62800 bp, 51 predicted proteins | sample Lox_Sample_24_FD_206723 | JGI IMG/M metagenome (GOLD analysis project Ga0335075, IMG submission 206723) | Soil microbial communities from Loxahatchee National Wildlife Refuge, Florida, United States - Lox_Sample_2.4 | ecosystem: Environmental > Terrestrial > Soil > Wetlands | place: USA...
TCGAAGCGATGATCCTCAATCTGGCGGCCAATGCCCGCGATGCGATGGGTCTTTCGGGCCGGCTGACCGTCGCCACGGCGAATGTCACCGCCGGCGGCAGCGATGACGGGATCGACGTGGAACAGGGTGAATATGTCATGGTCTCGGTCAGCGATACCGGCTGCGGGATGAGTGCGGACGTGCTGATGCACGCGTTCGAGCCATTCTACACGACAAAGGATGTCGGGAAGGGCACCGGGCTCGGTCTGAGCCAGGTTTACGGCTTTGCCAAACAGTCGGGCGGCACCGCCCGGATCGAGAGCCAAAAAGGCCTCGGCACGACGGTTCATATCTATCTGCCGCGCAAGGATGGGCTGGCGGCCCAGCCGGACATGTCGCCAAGCGCTTTCGCGCCGACGGAGCGGGGCGGGGTGACGGTTCTCGTCGTCGAGGATGACCCCGATGTCTGCGAAATGATCGTCGCAATGCTGTCGGACCTCGGCTATCGGACCCTCGTCGCGCGAACCGGCCCCGAAGCGCTGGCTCTGTTGCGCAGCGAGCGGGCGATCGACCTCCTGTTCACCGATGTGGTCATGCCGGCCGGTATGAGCGGCATCGATCTGGCTCGCACGGCGAGCCGATTGCGGCCGGATCTGCGGATCCTGTTGACCTCCGGCTATGCCGGTGCCGTGCAGGAAGCGCTGGAACCCGGCGGCGAGTTCAAGTTCCTCGCAAAGCCCTACCGGACCCCAACCCTCGAAATGAAGCTCAGGGAAGCGCTGGGCGAGGATGCGCTGCGTCGATCGGCGTGATCTCGATCGCGTAATCCTCGATCACCGGATTGGCCAGCAATTGCCGGCACATCGCGTCGATCTCGGCGCGGGCCGCGACCGGATCGACCGTGGCGATTTCAAGCTCGATCAGCTTGCCCTGGCGCACCTCGCCGACGCCGGCGAACCCGAGCGCGGCGAGCGCGTTGCCGATTGCCTTGCCTTGCGGATCAAGGATGCCGGGCTTGAGGGTTACGTGCACGCGCGCTTTCATGATGATGTCTGACGTGTGATGATGACTGCCGTGGCGGTGGTTTCCGATCGAGCGCATCGAACGATCCCCGGTCTGGCCGACCCGCGACAATGGCGACGCGCAGGCGCTGACATCCGCCGGCCGCCGGGTCAGCCCGGTTCGATGTCGTGCCACGGCGTCTCCTCGGGCTGCCACCCGGCAAAGCGGAACGCGGCCCGCCGGTCGGTGCCGTCGCGCGCCGGCAGGGCGATGATGGCACTCGACACCGTGCCGTAGCCATCGGTGGAGAAGCGCATTGCGGCGCTGGCCGGCTCGCCGGGCGGCGCGCGCGTGCTGCCCAGCAGCTGCTGCCAGGCCGTCCAATCGCCGCGGTCCGGCTGCGGCGCCGGCCACTCGCGGAATGCCGGCATCGCCAATTGCAGCCGCCGCGTGCCGAAATCGTCGAGATCGCCAGCGGCGATTAGCGACAGCCCGTCCTTCAGCGGGTGCGCCTCGACGCGCCGCCCGCCGGCATGGCGCAGCCAGAACCCGTCGCGCTCGTCGGCGACGATCAGATTGAAGGTCCGGTAGGAATCAGGATCGAGATGGGTAAGCGCCTCGGCCGCCGCGACGGCGTCGGCATGATCGAGCGCTTCAAGAACCAGTTCGCCACGCGACCGCAGGCCGGGGGCAGGGCCGAGCGAGCCGGTGCGGTTCAGCACTGCCGCAGCAACACCCCAATCGTTGATCCCGAGCCACGAGCCACCGGCTGACAAATCGAGCCCGGCGAGCACCTCCGGTCGATCCGGCCAGTGCCGGCCCGGCGGCCGCCATGGCCGCGCGATCATCTCGTCACGGTTGGCGCCGATGATCACCGGCCACGGATCGTCCGGCCGGCGCAGGATCACCACCGTGCACATGCTCTCTCGCACACCTCGAACATTCCCTGCTTGCGGCGGGAGAAGCCCCGCGCCATATCGCACCCGACGCCGATGGCGGCGAACGGGTTAGCTCGGGACACCAGGATCATGACCACCTTTGCCGACCGCGAAAAGGAATTCGAGAATCGGTTCAAGCATGACGAGGAGCTCCGTTTCAAGACCACCGCACGCCGCAACCGGATGGTCGGGCTGTGGGCGGCCCAACAACTGGGTCTCCGCGCCGAGGCGGCAGAGGCCTACGCCAAAGACCTCGTCGCAATCCAGTTCCAGGCGGGTGGCGACCAGCGCGTGCTCGACAAGCTGTTCGCCGACCTCTCCGCCAAGGACCCGGCGATCACCCCGTCCCGCATCAGCTTCGAGCTCGACCACTTCACCGAGCAGGCCAAAGAGCAGCTGATGAGGGAATAGCAGCGAGGCTGCAATCGGGCGGCTCACACCGGCCGGTCGCCCTTGACCGTGACCCGGTGCCCGGAACGGGTGTGCGGCCAGTAATCCCACATCGCATGGTGCTGCACACAGCGATTGTCCCAGAAGGCGATCGAATTCGCCTGCCAGCGGAAGCGGCATTGGAACAGCGGGTTCGCCATGTGTCGGTACAGGTAATTGAGGATGGCCTCGCTCTCGTCGAGCGGGATGCCGTTGATGCGCTTGGTAAAGCCTCGGTTGACATAGAGCGCCTTGCGCCGCGTCACGGGGTGGGTGCGCACGACCGGATGCTCGGCACGAGGGTATTCGGGTTTGTCGGCGATGCCGTAATTCGCATACTGGCCGCGATAGTGCTCGCCGCTGTGCTCGGCCGTGAGCCCGTCGAGATAGCTCTTCATCCGCTCCGACAGCGCGTCATAGGCCGCATACATGCTGGCGAACAGCGTATCGCCGCCATGCGGCGGGCAAGTCCGGATGTAAAGGATGCTGCCCATCGGCGGCTCGGGATCGCACGATACATCGCTATGCCAGCCTTCGCCATTGGCGCGCGGGCTGTCCTTGTCGGCATGGATGATCATCAATTCGGGCCGGCCCGGCGCCGAGGGGGCGGCCGGGTGGATGTGCAGCTCCCCGAACCGCCGGCCGAAGGCGAGGTGCTGGTCTTCGGTCAAATGCTGGTCGCGAAAAAAGATCACCGAATTCTCGGCCAGCGCACGGTGGATCTCGTCGAGGGTGCGGTTGCCGAGCGGCTGGGCGAGATCGACACCAGCGATCTCGGCGCCGATGATCGGGGTCAGCTTATCGACCATGATCGTATCGTAGGGACCGCCATCATCCGCGGTATACTTGATGCGGGGTCCGTCATGGCGGCGCAGCGAACTCATCGCGTTTCTCCTATTTTCGTATCTTCAGCTTGATCTTCGATAAGCGCCTCGAGCGGCACGGCGAGGGCCCGCGCCAAGCGGTTCAGCGTTTGTATACTGCCGGTTTTCCGGTGCGTCTCGATTTGCGCGATCAGGTCCCGGGCCACGCTGGATTCCGCAGCGAGCCGCGATTGCGTCCATTTCCTGTGCTCGCGCCACGCCTTGATCGGATGCGCGCCTTCCAGTTCTGCTTCCAACACCTCGATTGGGATCGTCACCTCGACGGGAGACCCGCGCTCCTTTTCGATGCGAGCAGCAACACCGGCATCGTCGGCGCGTGCCGCCGCCGCTGCCGCCAGATCGGCTGCATCCTCGTCGGGATCGTTGCCGCGATCCAGCCGAGCATTGAACACTTCGACGAGGCGGTCCCAGTCGCTGCGAGACAGCACCACTTCGGCGTCGCCCAGCGCGATCGGCTTCGGCAATGCAAAACTTGCCTCATCTCTTGTAGACATCGCCCCGTGTCCTGATCGCGTCGACCGTCAGCACGCCCGCCGGACGGTCGAGGGAAAAAATGATCCGGTAATCACCCACTCGCAGCCGGAATGACTCGCCCCCGGCGAGCGGTTGGACGTCCAGCGCCCGGCTGTTAGGATCGGCTGCCAAGTCCTTTAGGCGTTGGAGAATTTGTGTCCTCCGGTCCGCTGGTATCCGGCGCAGCATCTTCGCCGCCGCACGTCTTATGAGTACCTGCATCTGCCCTCCGGCTCGTGCCGTGCTCGACACGACACTGGATGCGGCTACCGCAGCCGGAAACACCCGCCAAGTCGAGCGCACCCCCGAGGGCAAGTACGAGATAGGTCGTGACGCCCGGATCGTCAACGAGAACTGTGACCGCCAGTCACTCGATCGGGTGCTTCGCCAAAAACGCGGCGGAAGATCGTGTCGACATGCTTCAGGTGATAGGCGGTGTCGAACAGCCCGTCGATTGCCGGTGCATCGAGGCATTGGGCGATTTCCGGGTCGGATTTGAGCCGGTCGACGAACCGGCCTTCGCCGCGCCACGCCGCCATTGCGTGTTTTTGGACAAGACGATAGGCGCCCTCGCGGTTCATCCCGGCCTGGGTCAATGCCAAGAGCACGCGCTGCGAATCAACGAGCCCGCCCAGGGAATCGAGGTTTGCACGCATCCGTTGGGGATCGACAACCAGCCGATCGATGATGCCGCGGAGCCGATCGAGCGCGAAATCGAGAGCGATCGTCGCGTCGGGCGCGATGATCCGCTCGACCGAGGAATGCGAAATATCGCGCTCGTGCCAGGTGACGACATCTTCGAGCGCCGGGATCACGCTCGCCCGGATCACTCGTGACAATCCCGACAGGTTTTCCGACAAGACCGGGTTGCGCTTGTGCGGCATGGCCGATGAGCCCTTCTGGCCCTCGGCGAAATATTCCGCTGCTTCGCGCAGCTCGGTACGCTGCAGATGGCGGATCTCGGTCGCCAGCCGCTCGATGGCCGCGGCAATCAGCGCGAGCGTCGTGAAGAACGCGGCGTGCCGGTCGCGCGGGATGATCTGGGTCGAGACCGGCTCGGGCGCGAGCTTCAGCCTCGCGGCGACATGCGCCTCGACTGCCGGGTCGATATTGGCAAAGGTGCCAACCGCCCCGGAAATCGCACAGGTCGCGATCTCGCGCCGCGCCGCGACCAGCCGCTCGCGGTTGCGGGCGAATTCGGCCCAGTGCCCGGCCAGCTTGAGGCCGAAGGTGGTCGGCTCGGCGTGGATGCCGTGGCTGCGTCCGACCATCACCGTGTCTTTGTGCTCGAAGGCGCGCCGCCGCAGCGCTGCGAGCACCGCATCGAGATCGGCGAGCAGCAGGTCGGCGGCCTCGGTCAGCTGCACGGCAAGGCAGGTGTCGAGCACGTCGCTCGACGTCATGCCTTGGTGCAGAAAGCGCGCCTGCGGCCCGACCGCTTCGGCAAGGCTGGTCAGAAAGGCGATCGTCTCGTGATGCACCTCGCGCTCGATCTCACGGATGCGCTCGACCGCGACGGTGCCGCGCGCGCGCACCGCCTCGGCCACGCCCGCGGGGATCACGCCGAGTTGCTCCTGCGCTTCACAGGCATATATCTCGATGTCGAGCTGGATGCGGAAATAGTGTTCCGGCGCCCAGATCCGGGCCATCTCGGGGCGGCTGTAGCGCGGGATCATGAGGCTGTGTCCTCGTCTGGCAGCAACGGTTTTGCCATCAGTATCTCGTCCCAATAATGATCATCCTGCTTCAACGCGTTCCTCTCGATCCCGTATTCGACAAAACCGAGGCATTGATATAAGTGCCGGGCCGTCTCGTTGTCGCTGATCACCCTCAGTTCCAGTATTTCAACATGTCGACGCGCATGCTCGATCACCGCTTCGACTAGGCGGCGACCGATACCGCGCCGGCGTGCCACGGCACGGACATATATGCCGACCAGCACACCCCGATGCGAGTCCTTCGGCCCGTAGTTGGGACGGAATGCAGCGGTTCCGGTGATATCGTCGCCGGAGAACGCGGCGAACACCGCCGAATTCTCAAGCCGAGCTGCAAACCATGAAAGCGGCTGAGAATTTTCCGCCCCGAAAGTGCTGCCGAAGGCTTCGGGAGCGAGTCTCAATGCCTCCAGTCGGATGTCGCGGTAGACCACAGCATCGGCCAGCGTTAATCGCCGGAGCTTGATCTCGGCACTGCTCATCTCATTCCGTCGTCCCCGAAGGCGTCGTTGGTGGGAGTGTAGCCGAGACACACCAGCGCGCCGAGCAGATGCGCGGGTGGCGGCGCGCGGACCGCGATCGGCGGCTTCGCCGGGTAGAGCGGCAGCACGATTTCGCGGGCATGGAGCAGCATCGGGCCACCGCCGCGACCGTAGCCGGCATCACCGGCGACCGGGCAGCCGAGGGCCGCGCAATGAACGCGGATCTGGTGGGTGCGGCCGGTACGCGGTCGCAGCTCAAGCCAGGCCTGCCCGTTCGCGGTGCCCAACACCCGGTAATCGGTAACCGCTCGTTGTCCCGCCGGGTCGACAACCATGCGCCAGCCGCGACCCGAAACGAGCTTGCGCAATCCTCCTTCGACACAGCCCTCGTCCCGCGATGGGCGCCCCTCGACCACTGCCCAGTAGCGTTTTTCGACCTGGCCGGCGGCGAACAGCGCGCCGAGCCGGCGCAGGGCCTTCGGGTGGCGGCCGAGAACCAGGCAGCCGCTGGTGTCACGATCGAGCCGGTGGGCGAGAGCCGGCGGGTGGGGCAGCCCAAAGCTCAGCTCGGCAAACCGGCTTTCGAGGTTCGGGCCGCCACCGGGACCGGCATGCACCGCGATTCCGGCCGGCTTGTCGATGACCAGGATCAAGCCATCGCGGTAGAGGATGTGCTCGGCAAGAGCAGGCGCTTCGGACCGACCTTCGCCCAACCGAAGTGGTTGCGCAGAGCGCATCGATTGCACGCGCATCCGCCGAGTCCGATCGCCGATTGCTGGCGATCGGCCGCTATTCGGCGGGGTCGCAGGCCGGGAAGTCCGGCCGGAATAGGTCACGGCGCGCGTCCCACTCGTCGGCGCCGACGCGGCGGAACATCTCGCGCACGGTCATCTCGGCGATCGGCGGCGGATGATGGCGGGTCGTCCTCAGCTCGGCCAGCGCCCGGTCGCAGATCCCGACGATATTTTGCAGCAGCAGCGCCGGCAGGATCGCCATCCGGTAGCCCATGCCCTCGGCATCGCGCAGGTCGAGCTGCGGGGTCTTGCCGCCATGGACGACATTGAGCAGGCACGGACCGTTGACCAGGCGCGGAATGGCGGCGACCTCCGCGATCGTTTGCGGCGCCTCGACAAAGACCATGCCGGCGCCGACCGCAAGTGCCGCGTTGGCCCGCGCGATCGCCTCGTCGAGACCGGCCACGGCGCGCGCATCGGTGCGGGCGATGATCAGAAAGTCGGGATCGTGGCGCGCCGCGAGCGCAGCCCGGATCTTGGCCAGCCAATCCTCGCGCGGTACGATCTCCTTGTCGTCGAGATGACCGCATTTCTTCGGAAAGCCCTGGTCTTCGATGTGGATGCCGGCGACGCCGGCGCTCTCGTATTCACGCACGGTGCGGAACGCGTTGAGCTCGTTGCCATAGCCGGTATCGGCGTCGGCGATGACCGGCAGTCCGGCGGCGGCGGCGATGCGACGGGCGTTGCCGACCATCTCCGACATCGTCACCAGTCCAAAATCGGGATAGCCGAGGGTGGCGGCGGTGCCGGCTCCGGTCATGTAAACCGCGTCGAACCCGGCCTGGCCGATCAGCCGGGCGGTGATGCAGTCATAGGCGCCGGGGGCGATCAGCATGCCATTCCGGTTGAGCAATTGGCGAAGGCGGCCGGCCTCGGTCATCTCGTTCTCCATGCCGATTGCCGCAGGCTAGGTCGGCGGCGCGGCCCCGTCCAGCCCGAGTTGCGCGCCGGATCCGTGCCCGCTTGCCGGCTGCCGGGCCGGCGGTCCAGGTTGCGGCAAAACTGCGGAGGAGGCCGGTGTACAGCTTCAACTTGAAGGTGGAGCGGGCGTTCGACCCGAAAAAGCACCTGGAACGGGTGCTGGGCACGACCGGAGAAGGGGATGTAACGATCGCTTGCTGGGAGCCCGGGCAGACGAGCCCCTATCACTGCCACCCGGATGCGACCGAAATCTATTTCTGCTTCGAGGGCGGCGGCACGATGCGCACTCCGACCGAAACGATTGCGATCGAGCCCGGGGCGTTTGTCGTCCATCCTCGCGGTGAACTGCACGAATACCGCAACGGCCCGCAGCGCACCGTGCTGTTCCGGGTGCGTTACGGCGAGGCGATGTCGGGCCGGACCCGCGAATGGCCAAGCAATCCCGACTGGCGGCCACGGCCGGAGGACCTTGAGTATTTCGCGCGCGATCCGGCGCGTTGAGCGACCCGGCGGGTCTACTGGATCAGATTGGCGGCGGTGGTGCGATAGGCGGCGAGATTCGGCCGCGCCGCCGCGACTGCCGTCGAGGTGATCGTCGCCGAACTCGCAGCCGCGACGGAGGTGGCGACCGGCTCGACGGCAACCGCGGCAACTCCCGCATGCCGCATTCCCAGCTCTTCGGCGGCGCGTGGCGACAGATCGATGATGAAGCGGCGATTATAGGGGCCACGGTCGTTGATCTTGACGATGATCGAGTGGCCGGTGTCGAGATCGGTGACTTTCGCGCAGGAACCGAGCGGCAGCGTGCGATGCGCTGCGGTCGGGGTGACGGTATCGAGCCGCTCGCCGCTCGAGGTGCGGTCGCCGACCAGATCGTACCACGCCGCCCGCCCGATCTGCAGCGCGCCAGTGGCGTGCATCGGACCCCAGGACGGGGCTGTCGCGGTATCGTCGGCCCGATCAGCCACTGCCCGGCGCTCGTAACGCACCCGACCCGGGCGATGCCACACCAGTCGCGAGGCGCGCCGGGAACGATGCGCGGCACGTGTTTTGTCCGACTGATCCGTGATTTTCTGATGACCGGCGTCCGGCGGCTGGCTCGACTGATGAGTGGCGCCTCTTTCCGGTGTCTTGGCCATGGCGCCGGCCGACGCCATCAGCAGCGCAAGCGAAATCCCAATCGTCCGACGCAGGGGCATCCGGCATCGTCTCCTTCTGGTTGGGCAATTCCGCGCCGCCGGCACAAACGGGCTCGTCGCCATGCCACTGTATCGGATGGGCTCGGAGATGCAGATCGGAGTCGTCCCGGATTGCGGATACTGCATCCGGGTATGACAGAGAGGACTTTCGAAGCTAAACAGGGCAGATCGGGCTTGTCAACCCGCCCATGCATTTTGGTTATCAGTCAATTTTCGGGCGTCGGTTCGCGTTCAGCTAGCCGGTAGCGAAGCAGTGCGCCTCCACTTCTGAACCTCTTAATTTTTATTCTTTACCTGGAGGGGTATCTTTGAAAGACCACGTTTCAGGATCGTGGCCAAGAGCAGGCTCCCGGCGCAGCGAAGCAAAATCGCAAAATTTTGTTAATGAAGCTTTCCGGAGGCGATGCCGGCGGTGCTGAGATACTCGCGGCCGCTTGGCCGCCGCCGGCTCGCGCGCCAGGTTGAAACGGGCCGGCTCTTCCGCCACTAACCCGCGCGTCCGCTGGACATCGATGTACTGCGGCCTTCCAGGCGGCCATAAGCGACTTGTACCCGACTGAGATCGCGACGTGCATCATTCTCGCGTTCGCGCTGCTCCTCGATGATTTCAGGTGGGGCCTTCGCGAGAAAGCCGGGGTTTTTGAGCTTTGCGGCGATCTTACCGATCTCTGTCTCCAGACGAACAAGCTCCTTTGCGAGCCGCGTCTTCTCGCGAGTGAGATCGACTACTCCACCAAGATTCAGGATCAGCGTCGCACCCTCGACAATGGTCTGGATGCTTCCGAGCGGCGGCTCTTCGACCACCTTGATCTCTTCAGCCCGCGCCAGACGCACGAAGTGCTCGCGATGGCGGGAGAGTCGATCCAGGGCGGCGGGCTCGGCATCCCTGACGAGCAGCGGCACGCGCGCGGCGGGAGGTACGTTCATCTCGGCGCGCACCGTGCGGATCGCCGTGATCGCCGCGATCACCCATTCGATTTCCGCCGCGGCCGCCCGGTCGACGAGATCGGGTGCGAAATCGGGCCAAGGCGCCGAGATCAGCGGGCGCATGGCGTCGCCCGCGAAACCCTCGTCGCCGGCGAAGTATTGCCACAGCTCCTCGGTGATGAACGGCATGATCGGGTGCAGCAGATGCAGGATCCGGCCCAGCACCCAGGCGGTCATCGCCTGCGTCTCACCGCGTTGCGCGGCATCCTCGCCTTGCAGGATCGGCTTGGTGAATTCGATGTACCAGTCGCAGAACGTGCCCCAGACGAACTGGTAGAGCTGGTTCGCCACCTCGTCGAAACGATAGGCGTCGAGCGACGCGGTGACCGCGGCGGCGCAATCGGCAAGAGCGGCGACGATCCAGCGGTTGACGGTCAGCCGGCATTGCGCCGGGGCAAACCCGTCCGCCGGCGTGCAGCCGTTCAGCTGTGCGTAGCGCGCGGCGTTCCACAGCTTGGTCGCGAAATTGCGGTAGCCCTCGACCCGGCTCTCGGCGAGCTTGATATCGCGGCCGGGGGCGGCCAGCGCCGCCAACGTAAAACGCAATGCGTCGCAGCCATAGCGGTCGATCAATTCGAGCGGGTCGATGATGTTGCCGCGCGATTTCGACATCTTCTGGCCGCGCTCGTCGCGCACCAGCGCGTGGATGTAGACGGTGCGGAACGGCACATCCTTCATAAAGTGCAGCCCCATCATCATCATCCGGGCGACCCAGAAAAAGATGATGTCAAACCCGGTGACCAGCACGTCTCCGGGGTAGTACCGCGCCAATTCCGGTGTCTGTTCGGGCCAGCCCAAGGTCGAGAACGGCCACAGGCCGGACGAAAACCAGGTGTCGAGCACGTCCTCGTCGCGGCGCAGCGCAGTGTCTTCGCCGTATTTCGCTTGCGCCTCGACGCGAGCTTCGGCCTCGCTCTCGGCGACAAAAACCGCGCCATCGGGGCCGTACCAGGCCGGGATCTGGTGGCCCCACCACAATTGCCGCGAGATGCACCATGGCTGGATGTTGCGCATCCATTCGAAAAACGTGTTCTCCCACTGCTTTGGCACAAAGTCCGTGCCGCCTTGCTCACTGCCCCGCTCGACCGCGGCGATCGCCGGCTGCGCCAGCACCCGTGCGTCGCAGAACCACTGGTCGGTCAGCCAAGGTTCGATGACGACGCCGGAGCGGTCGTGATGCGGCACCATCAGCGTATGCTCTTCGGTCTTTTCGAGAAGACCGGCGGCATCGAGATCGGCGACGATGCGTTCGCGCGCGGCGAACCGGTCGAGACCGCGATACGCCAGCGGTGACGCATCGTTGAGCCGGGCGTGGGCGTCGAAGATGTTGATCGACTGGAGATTGTGCCGGCGGCCGACCTCGAAATCATTGAAATCATGCGCCGGCGTGATCTTGACGGCACCGCTGCCGGTGTCGGGATCGGCGTATTCATCGGCGATGATCGGGATCAGCCGGCCGACGAGCGGCAGGCGTGCCGACCTCCCGACCAGATCGGCATAGCGCGCATCATCCGGATGGACCGCGACCGCGGTGTCGCCGAGCATCGTTTCGGGCCGGGTCGTCGCCACCGTCACAAAGCGTCCGGGCTCGCCCTCGATCGGGTAGCGGATATGCCACAGCGAGCCTTTGGTTTCGCGGCTCTCGACTTCGAGGTCGGAGATCACGGTGTGCATCTCCGGGTCCCAATTGACGAGCCGCTGCGCGCGATAGACCAGCCCCTCGCGGTAAAGCTGCACGAAGACCCGGCGCACCGCGACGGCGAGCCCCGGATCCATCGTGAAGCGCTCGCGCTGCCAGTCGGGCGATGCACCGAGACGGCGCAGCTGGCGGGTGATCGTGCCGCCCGACTGCTCCTTCCACTGCCAAACCCGTTCGACAAAACGGTCGCGGCCGAGATCGCGCTTCGACTGTCCCGAAGCGGCGAGCTGGTCGGTGACGACGATCTCGGTGGCGATGCCGGCGTGGTCGGTGCCGGGCTGCCACAAGACGTCGCGGCCGCGCATGCGCTGGTAGCGCACCAGCACATCCTGCAATGTGAAGGTCAGCGCGTGGCCCATATGCAGGCTGCCGGTCACGTTCGGCGGCGGCATCATGATCGTGTAGGGCGGCTTGCCGCTCTGCGGTTCGGCGGCGAAGGCGCCAGAACCCTCCCATAGCGCATAGCAGCGCCGCTCCACGGCAGATGGCTCGAAAGTCTTGTCCAGCATTGCCGAACGATCCTCGACTAGTAGGATTGGCCGCGCCGATTGGCGCCTGCAGGCCCGCGCTCCGCGGTCAGCGCAGCCCCGCCTCGGCGGCGACGCGCGCGATTTCCTCGCGAACCAGCCGCTCGACGAGCGCCGGCAGGTGCGCCTCGAGCCAGGCTTGCAGCAATGGCTGCAAGCTCTCGCGCACGACATCCTCGAGGGTGCGCGCCGGGGCGCCGATCGGCAGGTCCGCTGCGGCGCGGCGCTCGCGCGACACGGCGCCGAGACGGGCAAAGGCCGATGCCGTCGCCTCCGATGTCGCGGTGGACAGGATCCGCTCCGACCGCGCCGTCGGTGGGAAGGAGGGATTACCCGTCGCGGCGGAGGGTTGCGGCGGCGCGGGCGCGGCATCGGGCACCGTACCTGCTGCCATTGCGTCCCGGCCGGGATCGGCGCCGACCGATGGGCCGGCGGCCGGGGCAAGCCGTTGCACCGAGCCGTCATCGGCAATCGCATCGGTCAATTCGAGAATACCGGTCGTCGGCCCCGGCGGAACGCGCCGCGCCGCGCCGCTCGCCCGGGGATCGCTCGCCCGGGGATCGCTCGGCCGGCCATCCTCGGCAATGATGCGGCTGATCGACGCGATGATCTCTTCCATCGAGCGATCGGGCGCCGCGTCCATCGCCGGACGGCCGGGCGTCGCCGGGTTCGGCTGGGATTTCACATCCGACATCGAAGCAACCGATAAAATTCGAGGCTCCGGCTAGACTAGGGGTCCCCGGTCGAATTTTCCAGAGACAGGGCCATGCCGTGGACTCACTCGTTGAGACCGCCGCCAAAGCCGATCCACTTGTCCTTCACTTCCTTGTAGTGCCGCTCCATGTCGTAGAGCTGCACCGGGAGGTGGAGCTCGGGCGCCACCAGGCGGCCGATCGACGCCGCCAGGTTGAACTCGGCGAGTGCGGCATCGTGTTCGGCGACAATCAGCTGCTCCTGTGTGGTCAAGAGCTGCTGGTTCTGCACCAGCACGTCGAGGGTCGTGGCGGTGCCGACCAGGGCCTCCTGCTGGATGCCGACGAGCGCGATTTGCGCTGCCCGCACCGCCGCTGAGAACGAAGCGATGCTGGCCCGCGCCGCCTTCAGCGTCTCCCACGCATCGGTCGCGGTCTGCACCGCGGCACGACGTGCGTCGTCGACCTGGCTGCGCCGCTGCCCGACAGTCTGCTCGGCCTGCCGCGTCTGCGAATAGATCGCCCCGGCCTCGTAGAGCGGCACCGTCATCTGCGCGGTGATCGCCGCCTCTTCTTCCCGCGAGCCGGCCAAGGTGACCGAGGGGGCGACAAGGCGGGTGAGATTTCCGACCAGCGAGATTTGCGGCCGCAGCTGATCGCGCGTAGCACTGACATTGTCGCGCGAGGCGAGCTCGGCAAAGTTTGCCGCGATGACACTGTAATTGTCGTCGGCGGCCAGCGTCTGAGCCTCTTCGCGGGTCGCCGGCAGGGCCGGCCGGTCGCGCGGCAGCAACAGCCGGCCGGGCTCCTGGCCGACCGCGCGCACATATTCCGCCCGGCTCTGGGCAAGCGTGCCCTGGGCTGCGGTCAGCGTGCCCTGCGCCTGGGCCAGCGAGGATTCGGCCTGCGCCACATCGGTGCGGGTAACTTCGCCGACCCGGAACCGGTCCTGGGTCGCTTCGAGCTGCTTGCTCAGCACCTCGACATTGTTGCGATCGACCTCGACCAGGGCCTGGTCGCGCACGACGTCGAGATAAGCCTGCGCCACCGCCTGAAATACCGAGGTTTCGACCGCCAGCGTCTGCGCCCGGGTGGCCTCGACCGTGTTGATCGCCTCCCGGGTCTGCGCGATCGTCCGGCCGCCGCTGTACACCGGCTGGGTGACCTGCAGACCGAGGCTGTTCTGATAGAACGTGTCGTAGGTGGTCGTGTGCGGCAGGACCGGAACCCCGGTCGCCGGTGTGAAAATGCTGCTGCGCGCCCCGCCCACCTGTCCGGTGACGGTCACGGTCGGGCGCCAGCCGGACAGCGCCTGCGGCACCTGTTCATCGGTCGCCCGCAGCAGGGCGCGCTGTGCCAGAAGCTGCGGATTGGTGTTGTAGGCTTCAGCCAGCGCCTGGGTAAGTGTCTGTGCCTGCGCCGGCAGCATCATCGATGCCATCAGCACGATCACCGCCGCGACGCCGGCGATGGCACCTGCGGCGAAGCGGCAACGCGGCGCGCGGCGGGTGCTGCCGGGGTTTCGGATCGATGCGGTCGCCCGCATCACCGGGCGCCAGAGTACAGAAGCATCGGTCATGCTCAGAATGTGAAGGCGGGCTCGGGACGGAAACCCGGTAGCAACGGGGTTGCGGCGTCGAAGATAACGCGGCTGCCGAGGACTCCGCCAGTCCGCGTCGCGAGCGTGGCCCGGCCCACCCCGCCCCCGGTCTTGACGACCGCGACGAGCCGGCCGCCTTCCGCGAGCTGAGCGACAATCGCCGCCGGCAGCTCGGCAATCGCTCCGCCGAACAGGATGACGTCATAGGGTGCCCCGGGCCGATGGCCTTCGGCGAGCGGTGTCTCGACAACCTTGACCGAGGCGATGTGGTGGTCGACGAGCGCCGAGCGGGCGCAGCGGGCGAGTTCCGCATCCGCCTCGACGGCAACGACTGAGCGCGCCAGCAGGCTCAACAGCGCCGCCTCGTATCCGGGTCCGGCGCCGACGACCAGAGCTGCGTCGCCGCGCCCGGGTGCCGCGGCCTGCAACAATCGGCCGCAAACCATCGGCTCCATCAGATACCGGCCGCGACCGAGCGGCAGATCCTCGTCGATATAGGCGACCGAGCGCAGATGCTCGGCAACAAACAGCTCCCGGCGGATCCGTTCGAAGGCGGCGAGCACCCGCTCGTCGCTGACCTTGTTGGGCCGCAGCTGGCTGTCGATCATATGCGCGCGCGCTGCCTCGTATCGACTCGTGCGGTCCGCGGCAGCTTGGTGCCGCGTTCTGTCCGCTGCGTTATCGTCCCGCGCCATTCCGTCTCCTGCGGCGGCCATCCGGTCTCCTCGTTGCCATCCGGTCTCCTCGTTGCCATCCGGTCTCCTCGTTGCCATCCGGTCTCCTCGTTGCCATCCGGTCTCCTCGTTGCCATCCGGTCTGCTCGTTGATAGAACCGGCGGGTTATATCGCCGGGGTCCCGCGAACTCAATCGGCGCCGCGGCGGGATCAATCGGGGAGGCGAATCACCGGCTGGCCGGGTTCGAGCGCCGCAAGAAGCTGCCGCGCTGTCAGCCCGAGCACCGGGTGGCGCCAATCCGGGGCGATTGCGACCAGCGGCTCGAGGACAAACCGGCGCTGATGCAGCCGCGGGTGCGGCAACACGAGGTGCGCCGATCGGATTTGCTCGCCGCGGTAGTCGAGCAGATCGAGATCGACTGCCCGTGCGGCGTTCGGCACCGTGCGCACCCGCCCGAACCGCGTCTCGACCCGCTGCATCGCCGCCAGCAGTGCAGCAGCCTCGAGACCGGTGTCGATCGCCGCTACGGCGTTGACGAACCACGGCTGGTCGGAGGGCGGCACCGGCTCGGTGCGGTACCAGCCCGAGCGCGCGCTAACCACGACGCCCTCGGCTACCAGTGCCGCGAGTGCTGCGGTCAGCACCGCGCGCGGCGGTCCCCAACGCGCGCTGTCGAGGTTGCCGCCGATGCCGATCAGGATCAGGGGAGGCAACAACGCCCCGTCAGGTGATCAATGCGCGGGCGATCGCTTCCCATTCCTGCTGCAACGGCGCGGTCGAGACCGGGCGCCCGGCGCGCCCATACCAGCCGCCGGCGTTGCGCAGATCGCCTTCGACCCGATGCAGGTAGGCATGCACCCAGGCCCCTTCGGCATCGGGCTGTTGCTGCGCGCAGTGATGCGCCCGCTGCCAATCCCCCTTGGCTTCCCACCACAGCGCCTGCGCCGCCATGCTCAACCCTTCGGGCGGCGCGTCCTGCGTTAGCGAATCCCGGTAGCGTTGGAACTCCATGCGCGTCCTCCTTTCGCGTCGCCGGGAGCTTACCGCACAAACCCGGCCGTGCGCGCCTCGGCTTCCCGGTCGGATTCGCCGGCCCGGTCGGATTTGCTGGCCCGGTCGGATTCGCTGGAAACAACCGCCGCTCTCGGAGATGATCGCTCCCGGGTTTTCAGGACGCGGTTCGGGAGGAGGCGATGGCCAAAGGCATTCTTATCGCGGCGATGGATTTTTCGGCGGCACCCGAGGACGAATTCCACGATTGGTATGATCTCGAACACGTGCCCGAGCGGCTGCGCGTGCCGGGCTTTCTGAATGCGGATCGGTGGATCGGGGTGGACGAACCGAAGGTCTCGGTGGCGACCTACGATCTCGACAATGTCGGCGTGCTGCACAGCCCCGCCTATCTCGCGGTCGGCGGCGACAACGGCTCGCCCTGGACCAAGCGCACTGCCAAGTTCCGCAAGGGAATCCTGCGCTACGAGGGCGAGCAGCTAGTGCCCGGCGACCGCCTCGCCCCACGCGAGGCAGCGGGCCTGCTGATGGTCGGGATGAACGTCGCCCCGGAGCACGAGCACGAATTCAACGAGTGGTACAACACCGAGCACATCCCGGCGTTGGGCGCGGTGCCCGGCGTGTTATGCGCGCGGCGCTATCGCGGCAGCGGCGGGACCCAGCGCTACATTGCGCTCTACCACCTGAACGCGCCCGAGGTGGTGCGCTCCGAGGCGTGGCGCAAGGCCGCCGATACGCCGTGGACGCAGAAGCTGCGCCCGCATTTCCGCGACCATTTGCGCATCGTCAGCCGCCGCTACACCCGCGCCGGTTAACGCGCCGCCGCCGTGCTTGGCCGGTGCGCATCGCGGACCGGCCCCGCCCGGCAGAGCGGGCGAGAGCCGGTTTGCCGCGATTGCGATCGTTGCTATTTGACCGCCGAGAAGGCGGTCGGCTGCAAGATGTAGTTCTCGACGCGGGCGACGATCGGGCCGTTCGCCTCGGTCTGGGCCCGCTTCTGGTGCCATTCCGGATCGGCCTGGAACGCATTCCACTTCTTTTCGCGATCGGCCAGCGACTCCCATTTGAGCAGATAGTGCAGGGTCTGGTTCGATTCGCCGATCAGCGTGGTCCAGAACCCGGCCTGCTCGATGCCGTGCCGCTTCCAGATGCCGAGCGTGATCGTGTCGAAGCGCTTCAGGAGGTCCGGGAGCCGGCCCGGCGGGCAATGGTAGATGCGCAGTTCGTAAAGCATGTTCCGTCCTCGCTATCTGGCCGACGAAAAGCTGGTCGGTTGCAGGATCGTGTTGGTGATCGAGGCGACGATCGGACCGTTGGCCTCGGTCTGGGCCCGTTTCGAAATCCACTCCGGATCGGCCTGGAACGCCGCGAATTTCTGGGTGCGCTCCTCGAGCGATTCCCACTGCAGCATGTAATAGAGGTCCTGGTTCGACGGCCCGATCGCCACGGTCCAGAACCCGGCCTGGCGGATCCGATGCTTTTCCCACAGCGGCAGCGTGATCGTGTCGAAGCGCTTGATCAGGTCCGGCAGGCGGCCGGGCACGCAGTGATAGACGCGCAGCTCGTAGATCATGTCACCTCCTCGGTTGATGCCACGGGTCAGCATGCGGTCGCCGGCGATGCCAGGCAAGCCCGCCCGATCAACCGAGCCGGGCCTCGACCCAGCGCGCGGCGTCGAGCAGTTTTTCGTCGGCGAAGTGCGGGCCGACCAGCTGAATGCCGAGTGGCAGGCCGGCATTGCCGGTGCCGGCGGGCAAGGTCAGGCAGGGGACCCATCCCAGGGTCCAGACCGCGTTGAAACGCGCGTCGCCGGTCGAGCCGAGCCCCTCGGGCGCCTCTCCGACCGCACTCGGGGTCAGCAGCACATCAAATTCGCGGAACAGATCGGCGAGATGGCGGCGAAATTGCTCGGCGGTCTCGATCGCTTCGACATAGGCGGCGAGCGGCAGGTCGCGGCCCTCGCTCAAAAGCCCATCGCGCAACCCCGGGCTCAGCTGGTCGGCATGCTCTTCGTACTCGTAGGCATAGTTGCGCGCCGCCTCAAAGGCGAAGACGCGGCGCTGCTGCTCGAGCATGTTTGCCGGGGTCAGGGTCACCTCGCGCACCACGGCACCGGCGGCGGCGAGCCGGGCGGCCGTGCGCTCGAGCAGTGCCTTTGTGTCGGTGCTGGCATCGTCCCACGAGGCGCTGCGGCAAAAGCCGATGCGCGGTGCGGCCGGGCTGCGTTCGATCGCACGCAGCGGCTGGACCTGGAGGACCGCCCGCAACAGCGCCACATCGTCGAGGCTGCGGCAGATCAGCCCCAAGGTATCGAGGTTGTGACACTGCATCTTGATGCCGACCCGGCTGAACTCGCCAAAGCTGGGCTTGTAGCCGATCACGCCGCAGAACGCCGCGGGGCGGATCGTCGAGCCGCCGGTCTGCGTCCCGAACGCGACCGGCACCTGGAAATCGGCGACAGCCGCGGCCGACCCGCTCGATGAGCCGCCCGGAGTGTGCGCCGGGTTCAACGGATGCACGGTCTCGCGTGGCTCGCGATTGGCGAATTCGGTGGTCACCGTCTTGCCGAGGATCACCCCACCCGCGGCGCGGGTCAGGGCGACGCAGGCGGCGTCGGCAAAGGGCCGGTTGCCGCGGTAGATCGGCGAGCCGTGCTGGGTCGGCATGTCATAAGTGTCGATGACATCCTTGACCCCGACCGGCACGCCTTTGAGCAGCCCCGGGCGGCCGGCGCGTTCGACCGCGTCCGCCTGCGCGACCGCGTGCTCCGGGTCGAGCCACACCCACGCCTTGACAGCGGCGCGCGCCGCAATGCGGTCGAGGCAGTCGCGCACCAGCGTATCGGCGCGTAACTTTCCGGTTGCGATGCGGGCGACCGCCTCGCTTGCGCTCAGAATTTCGGCGCCCATAGCCTTGCTCCTTCGAGGAGGCCGCGCTCGGTCCACAGACCCATTTCGATCAGTTTTGCGTCGTCGTGGCGGCGGCCGACCAGCTGGACCCCGACCGGCAGCGCGTTCGGACCGTGGCCGGCCGGCAATGTCAGACAGGGCATGTGGAGCTGCGTCCAGATCGCGTTGTACATCGCCGAGCCGGTATCGCCGAGCCCACGCGGCGCCTCGCCCGGGGCCGGCAGGGTCAGGATCGCGTCAAAGCCGCCGGCCCGGTCATGCGCGGCACGCCGCGCGTTCTCCGCTGCGTTGCAGGCGGCGCGATATTGCTCGAGTGTCAGCTTGCGGCCGAGCGAGATCTTGGTGTCGCGCAACTGTGGGCTCAACAGCGCCTCGTGACGGCGCAGCTCCGGCATGTGGTTGCGCAGCCCCTCGAACGCACCGAGCGTGCGCTGGATTTCGTCGGAAGCGGCGCATTCCGGCGGCAGCACGGCATCGACAATCACCGCACCGGCGGCGGCGAGCCGGTTGGCGGCGGTTTCAAGCACATGGCGCCCTTCGGCCGGGGCCGCGTCCCAATGCGGGCCGCGACAGAGCCCGAGGCGCGGCGGCGTTTCGGGCATCACCGGCGGCTGGTACGGGATCGCCATCATCGCCGCGCGAAACAGAGCGATGTCGGCGACCGAGCGCGCCATGATGCCGACCGTGTCGAGCGTTTCGGTGTTGATTCGCATGCCGCCCGGCGGGAACAGGCCGAAGCTCGGCTTGAACCCGACGATGCCGCAATAGGCCGCCGGGCGGATCACCGAGCCTGCGGTCTGCGTGCCGATCGCCAATGGCACCATGAAGTCGGCGACCGCCGCGGCCGAGCCGCTCGACGAACCGCCCGGGGTGAAATCCGGATCGTGCGGGTTCGCGGTCGGGCCGGGATGCCGGTTGGCGAATTCGGTCGTGATCGTCTTGCCGAGGAGGATGCCGCCTGCCGCTTTTGGCAGTGCCGCAGCACTGGCATCGGCGGGTGGCCACCAGCCGGCATAGATGCGCGAACCGTAGGTTGCCGGCATCTGTGCGGCGTCGAAAATGTCCTTGAGACCGAACGGCACGCCGCCGAGCAGCATTTTTCTGCCGGACCGGTCGAATTCCCGCGCCTGTGCCAGCGCCGCCTCGCCCGCCAGATAGGCCCAGGCCCGCACCACCGGCTCACGCAACGCGATCCGTTCGAGGCAACTCGCGACCACCGCTTCGGCGGTCAGGTCGCCAGCCTCGATGCTTCGGACGATCTCGATCGCCGACAGGCGGTGCGGCGCGACATTCGGCATGGCACGGTCCTCAGCGGCAGCGCGACGCCATCTACGCATATCCGCCGGTGCCGCGCATGCATGATTTGGAGCGGGCGGGCGCACGCCGCCGCCGAGCGAGGCATCTGCTGCGATGGCGCCCGTCTACGATTTCGGCCGGAGCGCTTCGATCGCCTGTCGGGCCACCGGATCGAGGTGCCGGCCACCGCCCGCATCGATGTAGGCGATGATCTCCCGACGCATGCGTGGATCCCAGAACTTGATGATATGGTCCGCGGTTCGGGCCGGCGCCGTGTCCAAATCCTGCGACTTGAAGAACGCGCCGATTTGGTTGGCCATATAGACCAACTTGTCATTGGTGGCGTGCGTACTTTCGTCAGATGAGGTTTCGTCAGATGAAGGCATGGGCCGCCTGTTCTTCTTCGATGCGCTGTCGGTGCGTGAAGATTTCGAAGCCGTCGTTGCGAGCCACTGCGACGAGCGTGATCCCCGAGGCTTCGGCGGTGCGAATCGCCAAGGTCGTCGGCGCCGATACTGCGACCAGAACCGGGATGCCGATCGCGGCCGCCTTTTGCACCAGCTCGACCGACAGCCGGCTGGTCAGGATGCCGATGCCGCTTCTGCCGCGAATGCCCCGTCTTGCCAGCGCGCCGGCGAGCTTGTCGAGCGCGTTGTGGCGGCCGATGTCTTCGCGCAACGCGAGCAGTCCGCTACCTTTGCGGTAGAAGGCCGCGCCATGCACGGCGTGGGTGATCCGGTTGATCGCTTGCCGGGCGTGCAAGGCGTTGAGCGCGGCCATGATTTCGATCGGCGTCACTCGTGATTCGTCGCTCACCGCAAGCGGTTGGCGCATCGCTTCGCTCAATGATTCGATGCCGCAGAGGCCGCAGCCGGCCGGGCCGGCGAGATAGCGGCGGCGCTCGTGAAACGTGGTCGCGTGCGGCTCCGTCAAGTACATCCGGAGCTCGAGACCGTTCGATTGTTCGACGATTTCGAGCGAATCGACGTCGCCGGGCGATGCGATGATCCCCTCGGTCAGGCTGAAGCCGAACGCAAAGTCTTCGAGGTCCTGCGGTGTCGCCATCATCACCGCATAGGACGCGCCGTTGTAAGTGAATGCGACCGCGGTTTCTTCCGGAACCACACGCTCGCCGACGGCGAGCCCGCCGGCACGCCAAGCCGTCCGCTCGACTGTGCGGGTTGGGCCCAGCAAAGCCTACTCCGCGGCGTCGGCGGCAGCGATCCGGCGGCTTCGCCGCGCCAAAATGTTGTAGTCCTCCTGCCATCGCGTCGGCCCGTTGGATGGCGATACCTGCACCGCCGTCACCTTGTATTCGGGGCAGTTGGTGGCCCAGTCGGAGAAGTCGGTGGTGACCACATTGGCCTGCGTGTCGGGATGATGGAATGTCGTGTAGACGACACCGGTCGCCACCCGCTGCGTGATCAGCGCGCGCAATGTCGTCTCGCCCGAGCGGCTGGCGATCTTGACCCAGTCGCCATCGCGGATGCCGCGTTCTTCGGCATCGTGCGGATGGATTTCGAGCCGATCCTCCTCGTGCCAAACCACATTGTCGGTGCGCCGCGTCTGCGCGCCGACATTGTACTGGGTGAGGATGCGGCCGGTGGTGAGCAAAAGCGGGAAGCGGGGGCCGACCTTCTCGTCGGTCGCGACATATTCGGTGACGAGAAACTTGCCCTTGCCGCGCACAAAGCCGTTGACGTGCATGACCGGGGTGCCGAGCGGCGCGTTCTCGTTGCACGGCCACTGCACCGAGCCGACCTCGTCGAGCAGCTTGAACGACACGCCGGCGAAGGTCGGCGTCAACCTGGCGATTTCGTCCATGATCTCTGAGGGATGGTTATAGACCATCGGATAGCCTATGGCGTTGGCGATCATGCAGGTGATCTCCCAATCGGCATAGCCGTTCCTCGGCTCCATGACCTTGCGCACGAGCTGGATGCGGCGTTCGGCGTTGATGAAGGTGCCGTCCTTTTCGAGGAAAGTCGAGCCGGGCAGAAAGACATGGGCGTAATTCGCGGTCTCGTTGAGGAACAGATCCTGCACGACGACGCATTCCATGGCGGCAAGGCCGGCGGCGACGTGCTTGGTGTCCGGGTCGGATTGGAGGATGTCCTCGCCCTGGATGTAGAGGCCCTTGAAGCTGCCGTCGACGGCGGCGTCGAGCATGTTGGGGATGCGCAGGCCCGGCTCCTTGTCGAGGGTCACGCCCCAATCCTGCTCGAACAACCCGCGGCTGGCGTCGATCGAGATATGGCGATAGCCGGACAGCTCGTGCGGGAACGACCCCATGTCGCATGAGCCCTGCACGTTGTTCTGCCCGCGCATCGGGTTCACGCCCACGCCGGGCCGGCCGATATTGCCGGTGGCCATTGCGAGATTGGCGATGGCCATCACCGCCGTCGAGCCCTGGCTGTGCTCGGTGACACCGAGACCGTAATAGATGGCGCCATTGCCGCCGGTGGCATAGAGCCGTGCCGCCTTGCGGATGGTCTCGGCCGGCACCCCGGTGATCAGGGCGACCGCCTCGGGGCTGTTGCGCGGCTGTGAGACAAACTCGGCCCAATGTTCAAAGGCGTCGATCTCGCAGCGCTCGCGCACAAAGGTCTCGTCGACCAGGCCCTCGGTGACGACGACATGGGCGAGTGCGGTCAGCATCGCGACATTGGTGCCGGGCAGGAGCGGCAGGTGATAGGCCGCCTCGATATGCGGGGTGCGGACGAGGTCGATCGCCCGCGGGTCGATGACGATCAGCCTGGCGCCCTCGCGCAGCCGCTTCTTCAGCCGCGAGGCGAACACCGGGTGGGCATCGGTCGGGTTGGCGCCCATCAGGATGACGACATCGGCATGCTCGACCGAGTCGAAATCCTGAGTGCCGGCCGAGGTGCCAAAGGTATTGGACAGGCCATAGCCGGTCGGCGAGTGACACACCCGCGCGCAGGTGTCGACATTGTTGTTGCCAAAGCCGCCGCGCACCAGCTTCTGCACGAGAAAGGTCTCCTCGTCGGTGCAGCGCGACGAGGTGATGCCGCCGATCGCGCCGCGACCGTGTTTTGCCTGGATGCGCTTGAATTCGGAAGCGACGCGAGCAATCGCCTCGTCCCACGACACCTCGCGCCACGGATCGCTGATCCGCTCGCGCAGCATCGGTGTGAGGATGCGGTCGCGATGGCTGGCATAGGCCCAGGCAAATCGGCCCTTGACGCAGGAATGGCCGTGATTGGCCTTGCCGTCCTTGTACGGCACCATGCGCACGACCTCTTCGCCGCGCATCTCGGCCGTGAACGAGCAGCCGACACCGCAATAGGCGCAGGTCGTCACCACCGCGCGGTCGGCCGGCGTGTCGGCTTCAAGCGCGGCGAGCTTGCTCTTCTCGATCAGCGAGCCGGTCGGGCAGGCCTGCACACAGGCGCCGCAGGACACGCATTCCGATTCGAGAAACGGCTCGTTCATGCCGGCCGAGACGATCGACGCAAAGCCGCGGCCGGAAATGGTCAGCGCAAAGGTGCCCTGTACCTCCTCGCAGGCGCGCACGCAGCGCGAGCAGACGATGCATTTCGCCGGATCGTAGATGAAATACGGGTTGGAAGCGTCGATGCCGGGATCGGGATGATGCGCGTCGGCGAAGCCATAGCGCACCTCGTCGAGGCCGACCGCTTCGGCGAGATCGAGCAGCGGGAGGTGTTTGTTATCTCCGTTCGAGCGGTCGAGCGAGGTGATCGAGTGGTCGGAGGCATAGAGCTCCATCACGCCTTTGCGGATGCGGTCGAGCCGCTCGCTCCGGGTGCGGACCACAATGCCCTCGGCGACCGGTGTCGTGCAGGAGGCGGGCGTGCCGGCGCGGCCCTCGATCTCGACCAGGCAGAGCCGGCAGGAGCCGAACGCCTCGAGCATGTCGGTCGCGCACAGTTTCGGAATTTCGGTTCCGGCTTCGATCGCCGCGCGCATGATCGAGGTACCTTCGCGCGCGGTCACCGGCTGGCCGTCGATCGTCAGCGTGACGGTTTTTTCCGCCTTCGATTTCGGCGTGCCGTAATCGATCTCATGCACGAACGATGGTGTTTGAGACACGGGGCGTCTCCTTCATCCTGCGATCGGTCACCGCGGCGGCGCCGAAATCTTCGGGGAAATGGGTGAGCGCGCTGATCACCGGGTAGGGCGTGAAGCCGCCGAGCGCGCATAGCGAGCCGAATTTCATCGTGTTGCAGAGGTCTTCGAGCAGCGCGGTATTGGCGGCACGGCTCTCGTTGCGAAGGATCCGGTCGATCACCTCGACGCCGCGGGTCGAGCCGACCCGGCATGGCGTGCATTTGCCGCAGGATTCGATGGCGCAGAATTCCATCGCGAAGCGCGCCTGCCTGGCCATGTCCACGGTGTCGTCAAAGACCACGACACCGCCATGACCGATCAGCCCGTCAGCCTTGGCGAAGGCCTCGTAGTCGAACGGCAGGTCGAACAGCGAGCGCGGGAAATAGGCGCCGAGCGGACCGCCGACCTGCACCGCGCGGACCGGCCGGCCGGTTGCGGTGCCGCCGCCGATCTCCTCGACCAGTTCGCCAAGCGTCACTCCGAACGCCGTCTCATAGAGGCCCGGATACCTGATATTGCCGGCGAGCTGGATCGGCATCGTGCCGCGCGACCGGCCGAGCCCGAAATCCTTGTAAAACGCCGCACCCTTGTGAAGGATGACCGGCACCGTCGCCAGCGACAGCACGTTGTTGATGACCGTCGGCCGCCCGAACAGGCCCTTATGCGCGGGCAGCGGCGGCTTCGCACGCACCACACCGCGCTTGCCTTCGAGGCTGTCGAGCAGCGAGGTCTCCTCGCCGCAGACATAGGCGCCGGCACCGACGCGCAGCTCGATGTCGAAGGCGTGCGCCGAACCGGCGATGCTGCTGCCGAGCATGCCGGCCTGCTGCGCTGCCGCGACCGCGCTGCTCATCGCGTCGACGGCGTGCGGATATTCCGAGCGGATGTAGATGTAGCCTTTGGTGGCGCCGACCGCGATGGCGGCGATGGTCATGCCCTCGATCAATACGAACGGATCGCCTTCCATGATCATGCGGTCGGCGAAGGTGCCGCTGTCGCCTTCGTCGGCATTGCAGACGATGTATTTCTGGTCGGCCGCAGTCTCCGCGACGGTCTTCCACTTGATGCCGGTCGGGAAGCCCGCACCGCCGCGGCCGCGCAGGCCGGATTGCGTGACCTCCTCGACGATGGCGCCGGCCGGCATCGTCAGCGCACGGTCGAGACCTTGATAGCCGTCATGCGCGCGATAATCGGCAAGCGAGCGCGGATCGACCACACCGCAGCGGGCAAAGGTCAGCCGCGTCTGCGTCTTGAGAAACGGGATTTCCTCGGGTTTGCCAAGCCGCAGCGGATGGTCGCCGCCGTCCGCCACGGCCGCCGCGAGCACCGCCTCGGCATCGCCGACCGTGACCGGACCGTAGGCGATCCGGCCTTCCGCCGTCGCGACTTCGACCATCGGTTCGAGCCAGTAGAGACCACGCGAACCGGTCCGGATGATCTCGACATCGCGCGTGTCGCGCTCGGCCGCGCGGCGGATGGCGGTGGCGACATCGTCGGCGCCGACCGCGACGGACGCCGCATCGGCGGGAAGATAGAGGCGCCGGGCGGTCATCAGCCGGCCTCCGCCAGCATTGCGTCGAGCCCGGCCGCATCCAGTCGTGCGACGACTTTTCCGTCGAGCATCGCGGCCGGCGACACCGGGCACAGCCCGAGGCAATAGACCGGTTCGAGCGTCATTCGGCCATCCGCGGTGGTGGCCCCGAATGCGATGCCGAGCCGCGCTTGCGCCCGTGCCGCCAGCGCCTCGCTGCCGCGCGCCTGGCAGGATTCGGCGCGGCAGAGCTTGAGCACGTGGCGCCCGGCCGCCTTGTCGCGGAAATCGTGATAGAATGTCACGACACCGTGCACTTCCGCGCGCGACAGGTTGAGGATGCCGGCGATCAGCGGCTCGGCCTGGCGGTCGATATAGCCGAACTCTTCCTGCAAGGCGTGGAGAATGGGCAACAGCGCGCCCGGCATCGCGCTCTTGGCGATGATGATGGCGCGGGCGGCGTCCGAACTCCACGGTGCATGCGAGGCCACGACGATCTCCTGGTCTCCGGGCGCCGATTATGCGAAATTACACATATGTTTCCGGAGGCATTAGCTGCGCTAATAAAAAATCCCCGCCGCTTCGCTTTCAATATGCAAAAAAAGGCATATGGCCGATATCCGTCCAACGCTCGATCTCGATCTTGTCTGGAAGACCAGGCATCAGCCGAGAAAGCCGATCGATCCCGAGCTGTTTGCGCTCCTGGAAGCGATCAAGAACACCGGCAAGCTGACGGAAGCCACCGCGCGCGTCGGCGTGCCTTATCGACAAGCATGGGGACTGATCAACGCCTGGTCCGAGCGCATGGGACAACCGCTGGTGAGCAAGGAGCAGGGTCGCGGCACCAGGCTCACCGAGCTGGGTGAGCGCCTGCTGTGGATTCGCCAACGGATCAGCGCGCGGCTGACCCCGCATCTCGAAAGTGCCGCGTCGGAGATCGAGCACGAGCTGAACGAGGTTCTGAAGGAGCCCAATCCGGGCCTGACGATGTTTGCAAGTCACGACCTCGTGCTCGCCGAGCTCCGCGAATTCCTGCGCACGCGGCCGGGGCCGAAGCTCGACGTGCGCTTTGTCGGCAGCCTCGAAAGCGTGGTGGCACTGTGCAAGAACCGCTGCGAGCTGGCCGGATTTCACATCCCCGAAGGCGCGCTCGGCCGCGACATCCTGCGCAAATACGAGCCATGGCTCAAGCCCCGCGCGCAACGCGTCATCCATTTCGTGCGTCGCAACCAGGGCTTGCTCGTTGCGCCCGACAATCCGCTCGGCATCCGGACCCTGCAGGACATCGCCGATCAAGGCGCCCGCTTCATCAACCGGCAGCGCGGTTCGGGCACGCATCTCGCGGTCGAGCGCATGCTGCAGGAACAAGGCATCGATCGCGCGCAGATCAACGGTTACTATACCGAGGAGTTCACGCATCTCGCGGTTGCCACCACAATCGCGAGCGGGGTTGCCGATGTCGGCGTCGGCATCGAGGCGGCCGCGCGGCAGCTGAAGCTCGATTTTATTCCGCTGTTCGTGGAGGACTACTACCTGCTCGGCAAGCGCGAGACGATCGAGCGGGCCGATGTCGAGGCGATCGTCGGGAGCCTCAAGTCGCAGGAATTTGCTGAACAAGTGCACAGCATTCCGGGCTACGACACCTCGCGGGCCGGCGAGGTTTCGAATGTCAGCGATGTCATCGGCTAGCCCGGTGTTCCGGCATTCGCCGGCACTCCTGGGGCCGCGAAGGCACACGCGCCCGGGTCGGCTACGCGGCAATCCGCGCCGGGGGTGCGGGCGAGGATCTTCTTCAAGCGGCCGGACATGGTTGCCAAAAATCGCCAACAACCGGTTCGCGATAATGGCGGGACAGAGCCTGCCCCGGCAAAGGCCTGGAGCAGCGGAGTAGGGGGAGGATGGCCGATCCGGTATCGCAGGCGCGGGGGCTGCACCATGCCCGCGAGGTCCGCCAGGAGCGGGCCGCCGAATTCCGGCAGCGGCTGATCTTCGAAGGGCAGCGAGTGAGGAGGTGATCTTTCTTCGCGGAGGGCGCAACACCGATTATACCTCGCAACATCTCGAGCGGACGATGCCGCCGCCGTCGAACCGGATGTGAAGCCAGGGCGCTTTGGCGCCCCGATGACGCGAATGGAGGGTCGCATGCTGCGGCCTTCGTGAGGACAGGCCAAGGGACTATGAGGTGAAATCATGGCATCGGCTGGTGAACAGCTGCTGATCTCAGCAGACTCGCACATCATTGAGGACCCGCACTTTTGGGAGAAGCGGCTGCCGGCAGCCTTCAAAGACCAGGCCCCGGTGTTTCCCGAGCGGGAGGTCGGCGGCCTCTTTCAGGCCCATGCGGGCGGATGGGACCCCCGTGAACGGGTGAAGGAGATGGCGGTGGACGGGGTCAGCGGCGAGGTGCTCTATCCGAGCTTCGCCATGAACCTGTTCGGACTCGAGGACGCCGCTCTGCAGGAGGCGTGCTTTCGCGCCTACAATGACTGGATTCTGGAGTATTGCTCGATAGCTCCCAATCGCCTCTATGGTGTGTCCTGCATTTCCACCTACAACATTGACCATGGGGTGGCGGAGCTGGAGCGTTGCCGGAAGGCCGGGCTGCGCGGGGCACTGGTGTGGCAGGCACCGCCGCCGGAGCTTTCCTTCGCCACCAACCACTATGAGCGCCTATGGGCGGCGGCCCAGGATCTGGAGGTGCCCATCAGCCTCCACATCCTCACCGGCCAGCCCTTCCCTTGGCCGCGCCCGATAAACCCGAGCGGCCGACGCCAAGCCTTCGAGACCATGCGCAGCGCCGTGAACACCAAGCTGCTCTACGCCTCCAACGCCATGTCCGACCTGATCATGACGGGTGTGCTGGAGCGCTATCCACGGCTCAAATTCGTGCTGGTGGAGAACGAAGTGAGCTGGATTCCCTTTTACCTGACGCAGTACGACAAGTACTGGGGTCGGGGAAATCTGGATTCGCCGCTCAAGATGTTTCCGAGTGAGTACTTCGCTCGTCAGTGCTACGCCACGTTCTTCAACGATCCCCCGGCCCGCTGGATCTTCGACGCCTGGGGGGCCAGCAATCTGATGTGGTCCAACGACTACCCCCATCCGAATTCGACGTGGCCCAAATCCTGGAACGTCATCACCCGAGACCTGGGGCACCTGTCGGAAGAGACGCAGGCACGGTTGCTACGAGACAACGTGCGGCAGTTGTATCAGCTGCCGGCGCTGATGCCAGTACCAGTGTAACGTCAGCGGGCTAACAAGGCGGTGCTTCGCCGGGTGGATCTGGCGTATCGTGGACGCGCGTTTCGCAATGCAGTGAAACATGGCAAACATGGGAAGGCTCGACGGCAAGGTCGCAGCGGTGACCGGCGGGGCGTCGGGAATCGGCGAGGCTACGGTCAGGCGTTTCGTTGCCGAGGGTGCCAGCGTGGCGTTCTGCGATCGGGACGGTGAGCGCGGCCGGCGGGTGTCGGCCGAGCTCGAGGCCGCCGGCGCCAAGGTCGCCTTTACGCACGCCGACGTCGGTACCGAGGCCGCATGCCTCGACTTCGTCAACGGTGCCGCGCAAAAGTTCGGGCATCTCGACATCCTCATCAACAATGCCGGCATCCGCAAATACGAGAAGGTCGACGAGGCGAATGCCGCGAGCTGGGACGAGATCCTCAACGTCAATCTGATGAGCTACGTCTTCTGTGCCAAGGCGGCGGTTCCGCTGATGCGCCGCAACCAGGGCGGCGCCATCGTCAACGTCGCCTCGGTACGTTCCGTCGTCGCCGGCGGCGGCAACCTGCAGTACGACACCACCAAGGCCGCGATTGCAGGCTTGACGCGGGCGCTTGCCGCCGACCACTCGCCGGAGGGCATCCGGGTGAACGCCGTCGGCCCTGGCCCGATCTTCACGCCGTTCCATCAGCGCCGCATCGCAGCGGCGGGCGAAACCGTCGAGCAATATAACGCCAAGGCCGCACAAGGCACCATGCTGAAGCGCCCGGGCAGGGCCGAGGAGGTCGCCGCCGCGATCCTGTTTTTGGCCTCCGACGATGCCTCCTACGTCACCGGTGCCCTCTTGTTCGTGGATGGCGGTATGACGGCGCTGTGAGGAACGCCCGTGCTGACCTATGATTTCCGGCTGCCGCCCGGCCCCCGAACCGTCGAATATGCGATCCTTGCCGAAGAGCTGGGCTTTCGTGCGGTCTGGTGCCCCGAGGTTCCCGCCTTCGGCCACAACATCTGGGTCACGCTCGCCCGCATCGCCGAAAAGACGAAGCGCCTCAAATTCGGCCCTTCCGTGCTGATCCCGAGCTACCGCCACCCGATGGCGCAGGCCTCGGCCATCGCGACCCTCGAGCAGATAGCACCCGGACGCCTGATGGTCGGGTTCGGCACCGGTTTCACCGGCCGTGCCGGGATGGGCCAGAAGCCCCTGACATTGGCCAGCATGCGCACGCATATCATGCAGGTCAAAGCCTTGCTGCGCGGCGAGGTCGCGGACATCGACGGCGGTCTCGCCCAGTTCCTCGCGTCCGACGGCTGGCTGCCCGACCGGCCGATCAGCGTGCCGGTCTACATGGCAGGCCAAGGCCCCAGGGCCCGCGCACTCGCCAAAGAGATTGCCGACGGCCTGATTTCCCTCGGCGGTCCGGCTGAAGGGTTTGAGACCTGTCTCGTGTCGACCAGCGGCACGGTCCTCGATGATGGCGAGGACGTCACCGCGCCGCGCGCCGCGACGGCCGTCAAACCGCTCGTAGCACTTGCCTATCACCACCGGTTCACGACCGATCCGGAAAGCGTGAAAGCGCTGCCGAACGGCGCGGCGTGGCTGGCCAGCGTCGAACGGGTGGACGAAAAAATCCGTCACCTATCGGTTCACCGCGGTCATAACCTCGATGTTTCCAACGGTCATGACGCGCTGGTCGACGTATCTGCCGCCAAACAGACGACCTTCACCGGCACCCGCGAGGAGTTGCGCGAACGGCTCGCCCGGCTGGAGGCCGGCGGCGCCACCGGCATCATCTTCGGGACCAGTGGTTACGATGTCGAACGCGAGCTGAGGGCCTACGCCGAGGTTGCCGGATTGCGGTGACACAGGCGCGTTACTTATTTGTGATCGCCCGCGGCCTTTCGTGCTGAGCAAGGACCGCAACGGGGCAGGGGCAGAAAGACCAGTCAGCCCGACCACGCCGGAACGGAACGGCAGCGGTTGGTTTCGAATGCGGTTCTCAGCAGGATTCAGTCGCCCCGCTGTCGGGCGAGACGCTGCGGCGGGTGATCGAGCGATGTGAAGCGCTGGGGGCGATGCTTCCACGGCGCGGCGCTGGCAGCGCGGTTGCAGCGCAAGCCCAGGCTGCGTAACCTGTCCCCAGATAGCCCGCTGCGCGATGTTCAACCGCGGACGGGGCGTCTCGCGCTTGTCACGCTCGGGCAACTGGGGCGTGCGGGTGGACGGGTCGGGAAGGGGAGAACAGTCGGTGCCATCGGCCTCGCTCAAAGCAACAGGACTGCCCCGCGTTCTGGCAGCCAGACGGCAATCCCACGTGATGCGTCGGGCTTTCGGCACGGCGCGGTCCGGGCAATGACCTTCGCAGAGCTGAAGGCTTATCTCGAGGGCCTCGGCTCACCGCTGAAGCTATCGACGGACGATACCAGACTGCCGGCCGAGTTGCGCGCGCTGCTGGCGACGATGCCGGGCGGCGGCATCAGCCTGGTGCCGGGCCCGTCTGGCATCGTGCTGACGCCGCCGACGCTGACAATCGCCGGCTCCACGGCCGATACCTGGACCATCAAGGGCATCAATTCGGCCACGATCAAGCTGGGCGCCGGGAGCATCGTATTGACCGAAGGCCGGACGCTTGCGGTCACTGCCACGCTTTCCGGCCATCTGCCGCTCAGCGATAGCCTGTCGGTGGCCGTAGCGGTGCAGCCTGTCGCGGAGACGACATCGTGGGATGTGACGATCACCTCCGCCGCAGCGCAAATCACGCCGCTGGCCCTGTTCGCCTTCTCTACCGGGCGTTCGCTGCCGTTCGATGTGCCGCCGCAGCTCGACCTGTTCGACACCGTCGCAACGATCGACCCTTCGCGCTTCCGCATCCGCTTCGCGGCTGATACGGCCGATGCGTGGTTCGGCTTTGTGGTGTCGTCGCGGACGGCAAAGTGGCCGCTGATCAAGGATGTCATCGATTTCGATGGCATTGATCTGGCGGCCATCATCACCCGCAACGGCTGGTCGGCGACGGTCATCGGGCACGTCACGGTCGGCGGCGTGGCGCTCGATCTCGGCGTCGGGATCAGCCCCGGTGCCGAGTGGCAGGCCTATCTCGTGCCGTCCGGCGGCGGCAGCTTCCCGGGCATCATCGCATTGGCCGGCTGGATCGCGCAGGGCGGCGCCGGCGAAACGCAGCAGGGCTTCGCCAATATCGGGTTGAACCCGAACCTGTTCGACCTGGCGCTGAAGCGCGTCACGCTGCGGTTTGATCCGCAAACGCCGAAGGTCAACGGGCTGGACATCCTCAGCCAGCTCACCATCGTCGGGTTGCGGCTCGACATTCTTGCCACGTTGCCGGACCTGGTGTTCGTCGGCAGCCTCGCCGACCAGAAGCCGGTGAAAGTGGTCGACATGCTGGCCGCAGCCGGCCTGCCGGGCGACGGGGTGCCGTCCGAATTGACCATCGCCGGCGCCAGGTTCTCGGCGGCGCCGACCTACGGCCAGTACAGCCTCGATGTCGACGTGACGGGGATTTGGACGGAAGGTCCGGTACGCCTCGACGAAATCAAGGCGAGCGTTGCCTATGACAAACCCCTTGTCGACGGCGACGGTGGGGGCGGCGGTGGGGCTGGCGCCTTCACCGGCCAGTTCGAGGCCGTCATCGGCCTTGGCGAGGTGGCGACGATCGCGCTGATCGCCGAATATGCCGGGGCGACGGAAGGCTGGGCGTTCTCGGGCGGCACCGCGGCCGGCACGCAGATCGCGATCGGCGACGTCATCAACGACCTGGCGCAGAGCTGGGGCATCGCCGATGTCCCTGCGCCGATCCGCAGCCTCGTTCTGAAGAACCTGCTGATCGCCTACCGGACCGGCAGCAAGACGTTCAGCTTCGCCTGCGAGGGCGACTTCACCGTCGATCAGACGCCGGTGACGGTAATTTTCACGATCGAACTGAAACGCACCAGCGCCATGCAGGGCGCGACGGGCAATGTCGTCCCCGGCAGCAAGGGCTACTCGGCGCGCTTCGGTGGTGAGGTGACATTCGCCGGTCACCAATTCGACATCGTCTTCGACACCGAAAGCACCGGCACCGACATCTTCATCGCCGATTACGTCAGCACCGGCGATCCGGTGGAACTGGCCGCGCTGGTGGCGCCGATCTCCACCGCACTGGCGAACGACATCCCCGCCGGCATCACGATCGACCTGCGGGAGATCAAATTCGTCTTCCTCAAGCAAGGGACCAATCATTGGGCCTTCGGGCTGCGTCTCGGCACCCAGATCGACCTGAGCAAGATCCCGTATATCGGCAGCAAGCTGCCGCCCGAACTGACGCTGTCGCTGGATAATCTCCAGATCGTCTACGCCACGCCGGCCTTCACCGGCGACCAGACGACGCTGATCAACCCGCTGCTGCCGACAGGCGTCACGCCGCTGCCCGCTTCCGGGCTGGGCAAGGGCATCGCGTTTTCGGGCGACATCACGCTCGGCACGTTCACCAAACACCTCGAAGCCGGCGTCAAGCCGCCCGCCGCCGCGAGCGGCAGCGCCGTCGCGCTTGCCGCGCGTCCCGGTCCATGGCCGGGTGGGCGGGCGATGGCGGCAGTCGCTGCCTCCACCGCACCGCCCAGCGCATCGGACCCGATCCAATGGTTCGATATCCAGAAGACGGTCGGCGTCTTCTCCTTCCGCCGCCTCGGCGTCGGCTACCAGAACAACATTCTGGAACTGGGGCTGGACGCGTCGATCGCGCTCGGACCCATCGCCTTCTCCATCGACGGCCTCACGGTCGGCTCCAAACTGTCGGCGTTCGAACCGGTCTTCGACCTGCGCGGCCTGTCGCTCGGCTTCGACAAGCCACCGATCACCGTCGGCGGCAGCTTCCTGAAAGTCACGCAGCAGGCCAGCGGCCACGCCGTCACCTCGTTCTACGGCCAGCTGATTGTGCAGGTGTCGCAGTTCGGGTTGCGCGCGGTCGGCGGCTGGACCCCCGACACCGGGTCGTTCTTCATCTATCTCAGTGTCGACGCGCCGCTGGGCGGGCCGCCCTTCCTGTTCGTCACCGGATTGGCGGGCGGGTTCGGGATCAATACCTCCCTGCGGCTGCCGACGATCGACGGGGTCGGCACGTACATCCTGTTGCCCGGCCGCGCGCCGAAGATGGGCGCGACCCCGGCAGAGACGATCGGCTCCGTTCTCGAGGCGCTGCAAACCGCCATCGCGGTCGAGGTCGGGCAGTACTGGATCGCCGCGGGAATCGCCTTCACCTCGTTCAAGATGATCGAAGCACGCGCCGTCGTCTCGGTCGCCTTCGGGGTGGAGACGCAGATCGGCGTGGTCGGCACCGGCGCGATGAGTTTCCCGGCCGCGGAGCCCTATCCGGCCGCCTATGTCGAGGTCGATGTCGTCGCCTCGTTCATTCCGGCGACCGGGCTTCTGTCGGTGGACGGAAAGTTGAATCCTGCGTCGAACCTGTTCGCGGGATTCGTCAAGCTGTCGGGCGGCTTTGCCTTCTATGCCTGGTTCAGCGGCGATTTCCGCGGCGACTTCGTGGTGAGCCTGGGCGGCTATCATCCGGCCTTCGACAAGCCGGCAAACTACCCTGTGGTGCCGCGGCTGCAGCTGCGGTTCGCGCTCGGGCCGATCAACGTCGTGGGGCAGGCCTACTTCGCGCTGACGCCGGCCGCCTTCATGGCCGGGTTGCGCATGGACGCGACCTGGGAGCTGGGTCCGGTCAAGGCCTGGTTCTCCGCCGGCGTCGACTTCCTGATCGCATGGGCGCCGTTCCACTACGAGGCGATGGCCTTTGTCTCGATCGGCTGCTCGGTCGATCTCGGATTGCTGACGGTCAGCGTGCATATTGGCGCGGACGTCGAAATCTGGGGGCCCGCATTCGGCGGGCGGGCGCTCGTCGATCTGACCGTGGCATCCTTCACCATCGAATTCGGCGCGGCGCGGCAGCCGCCGCCGGCGATTGGCTGGGACTCGCTCAAGACAAGGTTCCTGCCGTCACCGACCTCGGCACAGCCGGCACTGCCGCGACTGTTGGCGGCAGCGGAACCCGCGCCCGAGACCAACATCATCCCCGAGACCAACATCATCCCCGAGACCAACATCATCAGGGCGGATGTGGAGGCCGGCAAGCTGGCCGCCGACGCCGGCGGCGTGGACTGGATCCTGGACCCCGACGCGTTCCGCATCCTGACGTCCAGCACGATCCCGGCCAATCATGCCGCATGGGCGCTCACCGACGCCCCGGACGCGGAACTGCCGAATGTCGTCGCCGACTATCATCGCACCGGCCCGGCACCGCTGTTGCCTCTGGCGCAGGCGCTCACCGCCGCCACGACGCCGCCACCGCCGGGCGCGGACAGCCTTCCCGGGGGGATGTATCTGGTCCTGCCGTGGAAGACGGAGACGGCGAGCACGACCGAAGTGTGGCGCGAGGACCTCAGTATCGCGCCGATGGACGAGGACGGCATCACCTCCGTCCATCGCATTGCGCTGCGCAAGCAGGGGCCGGACGGCACGTTCAAGGACCATGTCACGGCACTGAGCGTGGAGCCGGTCCTGGCGCCATCGCCCGCATCGCTCTGGGGCAAGAAGCCCGAGCAGCCGACGGCCAACGATCAGCGCCTATTGAAGGCAACGCTGACCGGCTTTCGCCTGTCGGCGGTGCCGCGCACTCCGGCGCAGGTCGGCGGGCTGCCGCTGCTGGAGCTGATGTTCGGCCGTGCGGCCGATACCGGCTACGCCGAGCCGCACGCGATCCCGGACACGCGCTTCACCGTCTCCGACGCTCAAGCCGGCACGCTGCAGACCATCACCATCGACGGCGCGGAGAAGCTCTCCTTGACAAACCGAAACTATGTGCTCAACGCGCTCGCCGACGACTGGGTGACGAAGCAGCGCGCGGACATCCTGCGCGACCTGCGCGCCAACGGCTTCGACACCAGCGCGGCGGAAGACGTCCGCATCGAGCTGATGTCGCAGTCCACCGAACTGACCGCCTGGCCGCGGGCGGCGCTGCTGGGAGCCGCGGCATGAGCGGTGCGCCCGATCCCGGTATCGGCACGCTCGCCGACGAATACGTGACCTTCATCCAGCACCGCCTGCCGGGACTGGATGACGGCATGTTCGATCTGACACTGACGCAGACAGTCAAGGATGGCGCGGGCAAAGAGCTCGATGCACTGTCCAGACGCTACACCTTCGCCATCCAGGGCGACCGCTTCCGCATTCGCGATCCGGCGGCCACCGTGCAGAGCGTGTTCCCCGCCGACAATGCCACCGGCGAGTTCAGCACCGCGTTTGCGCATGTCGTCTTCAGGCTGCCGACCTTTCCGTGGGCGCGCTACCCGACAAAGGATGTGCCGGTCGCACGCTTAGGCGCCGGGGCCGCGCCGGAGACGGCCGGTGTTCGGCCGGGCGCCGACACCGAGGCGGACGTGCCGACCTGGCTCGCGGTCCTGGTGCTGGACGACGACGACGTTGCGCAGCATCCGACGCTGACCACGCTGCTGCCGACCACGGCGGCGCTGCGCGACCTGTTCCCGCAAGCGGCTTTGAAAGACGACCAGGGCCGCAGCACGCTGGGCGACAACTACTCCTATTTCGACGACGCGACCGACACGACGGGGCTGGAAATCGGCGAGACGTTGGACGACGCGATCCAGATCATCGACATCCCGCTGACGCTGTTTGTCGCGATCGCGCCGACCGTAGACGACCTGAAGCTCAGTGCGCATGTGCGTGAACTCTCGATCGAGAACAAGCCGCTGGCCGCCGGCGCGGCGGAGCCGGAGGACCCGATCGGCACCTTCGCCATCGTCGTCGGCACGCGCCTGCCGCAATCCAACCGCCAGACCCGCGCCTATCTGGTTTCGTTGGAGCAGATGTGGCGCTTCCTGCCGGCCGACGCGGACGGCACCGCCCCGAGCGACCCCAGCGTTGTCATGTCAAAGTCGGTCCGGCTCGCGGTGCTGCAGGCCTGGACCTTCTTTTCCACCGGCGAACCCGCGACCTTTGTCGACCGGCTGTCGGCGCTGAACGGCCGCGCCGGCGGCGCTGGCGATGCCGCCAACACCAACCTGCGCCTCGACCGGCCGGCCGCCACCGTCCCGGTGAGCCTGGCCCTCGCAATGGGCTATGTGCCGCTCGATCACGACCTGCGCGACGGCGGCAACACGGTGTCGTGGTATCGCGGGCCGCTGCTGCCGACGACCGCGGGCGGGCCGATGCCGCATCTGCCGGTGCCCTCGCCGGACAAACTGATGGTCTTCGACCCGACGATGGGGATGCTGGACGTCTCGCTCTCCGCCGCCTGGACGATCGGGCGCCTCGCGGCGTTGCAGGACACAACGTTCTCGACCGCGCTGTACGCCTGGAAGAAGGGCCTCGCCGCGGCGGTCGTGGACGCGGCCGAGCGGGAGCTGATCGACGCCATGCTGAATGCGCTCTCCGCGGCGCCGGCGCTGGCGGCCGTCTCCGCCACCCCGCGACCCGGCGCCTATCTCCTGCACCGGACGATGGACATGGTTCGGCTGGCGGGACGGGAAGCGACGGAGGAGCAACGGTGAAATCCTCCGTCCACACCCGCATGCAGACCGGCATCGCGGCCGCCTTCGCCTCGCCGGCGCAGGTGCGAAGCCGGCTGGGCACGCTCAGCGTGCCGACCGACATCGCTGCGTGGCTCGGCCGCCTGCATACGCTGATCGGCGTACCGTTTCCCTATCTGGTGCCCGACGAGGGCATGCTGCCGCCGGAATCGATCCGTTTTTTCCGCTTGGACCCGGCCTGGGTCGCAGCGCTGCTGGATGGCGCCTTCAGCCTGGGCCGCAACCTGACGGCCGCCGCCGGGCCGTCCGCCAATCTCGATGCCGCCGTGCTGCCCGACATCGCCGGCGCCAGCCGCGCGGCGGCACCACGGCGCAAGCGGCGGGCGGCGCAGGCCCACGCGCTCGCCGCAATCGGCACGCCGCAGCCGGTCGGCGCCGCCGCCGCCCAGCCCTGGAACGGCTTCGTGCTGCGCTCAAAGGTGGTCAGCGACTATCCCGGGCTGGGTGTGAACGTCTACCCGAAGGGCCACACGCCGGACGATCCGGGGGCGCCGCTGCTGCTGCCGGTCCGTCGGCTGGATCGGCTGGGGGAGCAATCCGATACGCTATTCTGCCTGGTCGAGGGCGAGCCCTACCAGGTCGACCTCCACGAGGCGCCGGAAGCGTTGCATTACGGCATCGATTCCTACATGCCGGCGACCGACGGCGCGCCGAGCGCCACCAAGGTCCTGATGAAGTTCACCACGACGGACGGCCGCATCACGCTCTTGGGCAAGACAGACCCGCTGCCGATCGGGGACGCATTCCGGTCCACTTCGCGGCGCGTGCTGAAGCTCGCCGAAATAGCGGCGTTGGTCGCGAAGACCAACGGGCGGACGGCGGTGAACGCCGCCGATATCGGCTTTGAGATGACCGAGGGCGTAGGCAAGGTGAGCTTCATCAACCGGGGCCCGGCGTGACCGCGATCGTGCCACTGAACGTCGTTGCAGTTCGCGTCAGCGCGTATGACCAGAGCAACGTGACGCCCAGGTTCAAGGGCCGCACGGTTGCGTTCGACAACCTGCCCTACCAGCCGAGCGCGCACGATGCCAGCACCGGCGACACGATCGCGCGGCCGCTCGCCCTCAACAGCGCGTCGGATCGGCTGGGCGCGGGGATCCACCTGCATTGGGACCTCCCCGACTTCTTCCGTCGCGGCGTGCAGGCGCCCGGCGGCGGCCCGGTGAGGTTCCCGCCGGTGCCGAACCGCTGGCTGGTGACGCGCTGGCTCGGAATCCCCGGGCAGACGGGGCTGCGCTGGAAAAGCTGGGTGGTGGAAAGTGACTACATCAGCGCATCGGCACCACCCGATCCGGATGGCAAGGTGCAGCGTCCGGCGGTCGCCGTGCCGCTGGGCTCGGGCGCGGACGGTGCGGCGCCATACTCGTTCATGGGCCGCGTGCTCGACGCGGACGGCTGGCAGGAACAGCCTGCGGATTACCTGCCGAACTACCAGGGGCCGCGTGGCGAGGCGCTGCACCTCACCTCGATCGGCTTCGTCGGGCCGGCCTTCTCGGCCTATTACCCGGATTGCTGCAGCGTGTTCGGCTTCTGGGACAGTTTCGGCGATGCCGGCGCCGCCGACATCTTCGCCGCGATCAACAATGCGGCAAGCCTGCGCTTCACGGTGGGCTACCAGGTCATCGGCTGGCTATCCGACCCGGCGACCGATCCGCTGACCGGCTTCGCCGACCGGGTGCGCGCCGACTTCGATCGGCAGGTGAAGCAAAGCACGGCCGAGAACGTGAGGGTCAAGGTCGACCCGGCCGATGTGTTCGTGACCCTGGCCGAGCAGACGATGGGCTGGGTGTTCCGCAAGGCCGCGCTGTCCTTCGCGCTGCACGCCGACGGCACGCTCGACACGTTGACGGCGCCGGCCAGCACGCTGGTCGCGGGGCTGGCGCAGGAGATCGTCTGGGACCAGCTGCACCCGGAACGCGACCTCCCCTTCCTGGCTGCCGATGGCGGCGCGGCGGCGTGGACCGACGCGGTGGAACTGACCATCGGCAACACCACGCCCGAGACGGTCTCGACGCTGGTGAAGAGCCACCTGGCGCCGCCCGGCGGGTCGGGCGTGCTGGGCAACTACGAATTCCTGCTGGACGCGCTCCAGATCGGCGCGCTGCGCGACCTCGAGCCGCGCGGCAACCAGTTGCTGACCTTGGCCGAGACGCTGCACGGCAGCGCCTTCTCCCGCCGGTTCGGCGGCCTGCGCTGGACCATCGCACCGCGGCCCGATCCGACGAAAATCGACAGCCCCCCGGCGGAGCCGGTGGAAGTGATGCTGCCGTTGACGCTCGCCGAGCAGCTGCACCTGCTGAATGTCGCGCAGCAGGCATATGATGCGGGCCGCGCCCGACTGGCGGAGCAACGCCGTCAGTTGTTCATGGACTGGGTGGTCTACGTCAAGCAGGCGGTCGCGCTGGCCGCCGACCCGTCCCTGCCCGCGCCGGTGGTGGACACCAACGCGCTGTCGGCGTTCCTCGCCACCTCGGGCGGCGGCGAGCTGGGCGCGGTAACGGCGACCGGTGCCGCTGTCGGGCTGGTGCAGTACGCCCTCGATCCCGTCACCAACCACGTTGTCGCCATGACCACGACCGACATCGGCGATACCGCCGCGACACGGCTGGTCGCGGCGTTCGGCGTCGTCAAGCGGGCGTTGGACGGGATCAAAACCGCCGATCCCTGGATATTGGAGGCGACGGCGGCCCCGCCGTTTTGGCTGCCCGGCGACCCGGTGCTGCTGATGTCCGGCAAGCGCATCGAGCCGGCGCGCCGCAACGGTCCCGACAGAGCCATCGCGGTCCGCACGGCGGCCGAGCTGATCGACACGCTGGTCGTCACGACGCCGCACGGGCCAAGCTTCCGCATCGGCGCCGGGCAGGTCACCGGGATGCCCAGCGTGCCGGCCGGCCTGCGCGACGGCGCCGCCGCGACGGCGCTGGCCGGCGAGGCCGCGCTTTTGATGCCGCTCGCCGCGCCGCTCTTGGGACAGGTGCTGGCGGCGATGCCGGGACCAGGCAACCCGGCGCTGCCCGACCCGACCGGCTTCGCGGCCGCGCTGCGACTTGCGCAAGGCGGGCAAAGTCCGCTCGATGCGACGACGCAATCCGGTCTGTTCGCGCGGGTGCACGCGAGCGATTACGTGCCGGCGCCGAACGCGAGCGTTGCGGTCACCACGGATTCGCTCACACTGACCTTCGGCTTTGTCAATGCCACCGCCGCCTATCCGCCAAACGCGGTGGGCTGGACGGTGCAGACCGCGCTGCCCGAGTTCACCGCGACCAGGGTCGACCCGTTCCTGCCGGTCTGGCTGACCTGGAGCTTGCAGCTCGATCCGCTGTCCCCTGGCCCTGGCGCCGATTATGTGCCGAGCCTGGTGCTTGACAAATACGAATTCGGTCCCGACGCGATCGACTACGACTACCGGCTGTTGGGCAATGCGCCGGTCGCCGGCTTCACCACCGGCAAGCCCATCACCTACAGCGGCGAAGTGGTTTTGAATGTTGCGCCGACCAAATCGCTGACCACCCAGATCGACCGCTACCGAACCGATTTCCGCGACGATGGGTCCGACCCGGAACTTGTCACCGCACGCGACGACTTCGCGGCGCGGCGTACCCTGTCGCAGTCGCTGAGCGGATTTTCCGTCGAACAGGTGCTGCGCGCGCCAATCCCGCAGATCACGGTGGCGAATCTCGTGCAGGGGCCACTGTTCGACCCGGTGACTGCGGCGATCGCCGCCGCCGCGGTGGCCGACGCGCGGGACGATTGGTACGATTCGGCGTTCAACGCTTTTGCGCCGATCTCCACCGGGCTGCTCGCGCAGTTTAATTTCGGTCCGCTCCGCTCGGGCTTTCTCGAAATCACCAGCTTGCATATCGTCGATGTGTTCGGCCAGGTCATGACGTTGCAGACGCCGCTGACCAAATCCGGCGCGTTGACCGTGGTGCCCTCGCAGGATCTGCGGCCGCGCGACGGCGATGCTGCGAATGCGCAGAAGGTCTACCTGCCGCTGCGGCTGCTGGCGCCGAGCCGGCTGGACTTCAACTGGCTGTCGGCCACGCACAACGCGGCGGTCCCGGGTGTCGACACCGATTTCGTCGAGATGAACGACCACCCCGCGACGTCGCCCGTGTGCGGCTGGATCGTGCCGAATCACCTCGATGTCGTGCTGATGTTCTATACCGATGCTGGCGATGCGATCGGCTCCTTCGGCGTCGAGAACAACCGGCTGAAATACCGCACCCGGCCCGGCAACATCGGCAATCCGACGAGCAACCTCGACCAGGATCTGCAACCGCCGGTCAACCCGCATTTGGCCGATCTGATGCGCTTCATTGCCGGGCGCGATGCGGATTTCCTCAACGACCTGATGGCGACGATCGAGCACTCCGACGGCTTCATCAATCCGGCCACCATGGCCCAGGATGTCGCGCTGTCGGTGCTGGTCGGCCGGCCGCTTGCGATCACGCGGACGCGGATTGCGCTGGCAACGCTGGGCAGTGTGCTGCCGCTGAGCCAGGCCAATGTCGAGGGTGCGAGTGCATTGCGGCAAGCGGTCGCCAACAACTGGACCGACTATGCCGAGCGGCAGGCGCACACGAGTGCGGCGATGGGCGATGTGCAGTTCTGCGTCCGCCTGGGCAATCTGCCGAATATCGACGACGGGCTGGTGGCCTATCTGCCGGAGAGCGACGGCAACGCGCGGTACACCACGGTCTACTCCCCGGCGGCGCCCGGGGGCGGGCAGCACCACGTCGTCCAGCCGCCCGTGAACACGCTGTCGGTGACGCCCAACGGCGCCGCCCTGTTCGTCACGCTGATTGTCGATCCGCGCGCGCCGGTGCATGCCACGACCGGCATATTGCCGGTGGTGGAGCAGCAGATCCCGTCCGACCAATACGCCGACGCGCTGCGCAAGATCGCCGTCAGCTTCACCACGCATCCGGTGCTGCGGCCATCGGGCGGCCTGTCGCTGCCGCTGCCCATCGAGGCGGGCTTCGGCTGGTCCTGGGTGGCAACGCGCGCGGCGCCGATACCGCTGCCGGCCAGGGCGGGGTCCGATCACGCGACCTACGGCTTCAGCCCGCAACGCCTGCTGGAAGGCTGGCTGCTGCTGACGCCACAAACCGACAGTGACAAGCAGCAATGAGCATCACCGCCCCGATCGGCTTCACGGTGAACAACCCGGCGCTCGATGGCCCGGTGATCGAGGTGGGCGTGACGGCGGCACTGGACGTCGTGCTGACCAATGCGACCGGGGCGGAGATCGGCATCCAGGCCAGTCCGCCATCCACCCTATTGATCTTCGGCCAGCCGACGCCGGTCTTCACGGCGGCCGAATTGCAAGCGATGACGATCGATCTGGCCGGCTGGACGCTGTCGGTGGACGCCGCGCACCTGGCGCTGATCCTGAAGGCCACCGCAAACGCGACCTGGGCCGCCGCCGATGCAATCCGCTTCACCATCAAGGGCGTGAAGAGCACGCAGGTCCCGGCATCGAAGTTCCTGAACATCAATCCGTCCAACCTGACCGGCCGGGTGCCGCTGAACATCTCAGCGCCGCTGCTGCTGAAGGCGCCGCCCAAGCCCGGCAATGCCTCGCTGGCCGACATCCTGCAAGTAAACCTGGATAACCAGGGCAGCATCTACCGCTCCGCCGCCGGCGATCCGCTGATCAACAGCCTGTTCCTGAACATCAAGAACACCGCGGCCGTGCCGGTCTTTTCGGGCGCGCAAAAGTCCGGGCAGCCCAGCGTGAGCGCTACCTTCGTCTATGCCAGGACCGCCGGCGGGCTGGCACCCGACGACCGCCAGGGCGACACCGCCCCGCAAGGCTCGGCGTGGAATATCGTGGCCAATCCGAAGGTCAGCCCGGCGACGCCGTGGGGCACGACCAACCCGGATGTCGCGGGCGGCCAGCCGCATCCGGCCTGGATCTTGACGCCCGCCTCGGTCCAGATCCTCGGCACCGATGAAAACGCGAACGTGACGTTCGAGTTTTCGAACATCATCTCCTTCACACCGGTCGGCCATACGCAGATGTATCTGCTGTTCACCGGCTTCATGAAGGACGCGACCACCGCATACGACGACCATGTCTTCGTGCTCGATATCGTCAAGCAGGACGCGCCGCCGACACGGGGCCTGCTGTCCTTTCACGCGGAGGACCCGATCGTCGAACTGCACAAGCCCGGTGAAAGCGCCACGCTGCGCCTGCGCTGGGGCATGCTGGATGTCGCCCGCGTGCAACTGCTGCCCTCCTCGCCCGCCATCCCGCCATTGGTTGTCCGCTACCCGAACCCTGAGCCGCTGGCCTACGACTCGACGAGCCTGACCGTGCCGCCCAAGGATTCGAGCGAGCCGCTGTTCCTCAGCCTGCAAAGCTACGACGGCAACAACGGCTTCCTGAACGCCTTGCAGTTCACCGTCTATGTCCGCGTCGCGTTCGTGCGCGACAAGGCGGGGCGCGCCTATCCGGTGGCGCTGCTGGGCGACACGCTGTGGATGACCGAGAATTACGCCTATGCCGCGCATGGCTCGTATGATTACGGCTCGCCCACGGAGGATGCGCAGTTTGGCCGGCTGTACGAGTGGGAGGCCGCGGTGGCGAACGCGCCGGATGGCTGGTCCGTGCCGACGCCCGAGGACTGGACCAGCCTGCTGAACCGGTTTGGCAGTGCCGGCGCCGCTTATGGCCAACTGATCCAGGGCGGGGACGCGGGATTCAACGCCGTGCTCGGCGGCTATGCCGACGATGGCGGCAATCCGTCCGGCACCTACGCGCGCGGCGTGTACTGGACCGCCCGTTCCCCGAACACCGCGCAGTTCGTCAGCGGGTCGAAGACCTTGACTGTCGGCGTGCCGCTGCCCGCATCCTATGCCGCATCGGTGCGCTATGTCCGGCGCGCGTGAGCCAACGCTGTGCCTGTGCATGATCGTGCGCGACGAGGCGGCGGTGATCGGGCGTGCGCTCGCCTCCGTGCGGCCGTATCTGGACGCCTGGGTCGTTTGCGACACCGGATCGACCGACCGCACGCCCGATCTGGTGATGGCGGCGCTCGACGGCATACCCGGTGAACTGCATCATCACGCCTGGGTCGATTTCGGGCACAACCGCAGTGCGGCGATCGCGCTCGCGCGGCTCCGTGCGGACTATGTCCTGATCCTGGACGCGGACATGACGCTGGCGGTGCGCGACCCGGACTTCAAGAGATCCCTCATCGCCGATCGTTACTGGCTGCGCTACGACGACCCGTTGCTCGACTATGCGCAGGTGATGCTGGTCGCCAGCCGCCACGCTTGGCGCTTCATCGGCGTGACGCACGAATACATCACCGCCGATACCGCCACGACCGATGGCGTGCTGCCCTCCGTCTCGCTGGTGCATCACGGCGATGGCGGCAACCGCGCGAACAAGTTCACGCGCGACGCGGCATTGCTCACCGAAGCCCTGGCGCGCGACCCGGCCGATTACCGCGCGATGTTTTATCTGGCGGAATCCTATGCTCATCTCGGCCGCTTCGCAGAGGCGCTCTATTGGTATCGCGAACGCACACGCCATGCGGGGTGGGAGGAAGAGCGCTGGTACGCGCTGTTTCGCGCGGCGGTGATGCAGGACTGGCTCGGCACCGATTGGGCGAGCGTGCAGCAGGCTCTGCTCGTCGCCTATGCGGCACGGCCGACGCGCCTCGAGCCGATTTTCCATATCGTGCAGCACTATCGCGAGCGCGGCGAGTTCGCGCAGGGGTACCTGTTCGCGGCCCTGGCAGGCCACGGCATCCGCTACCCGGACGACTATCTGTTCATCGCCCGCGCGATCTACGCATACCATTTCGCGTTCGAATACGGGCTATGCGCCTGCGCGGTCGGGCGCGTCTCCGAGGCGATCGAGGCGTTCAACGCCGTTCTGAACCAGCCGGTCGACCCGCCGCTCGAGATCATCACGACCGCCCGTCACGCCCGCCGCCTGGCGGTCGAGGCGATGTTTCCGATGCCGGCGGAGGCTCGCGCGGCGCGGCGCCGCGTCGTCGTCCTCGCGCCATTCCGCGATGCCGGCGCCTTCCTCGCCCGCAACGTCGCGAGCGTGCTCGAACAGCGCGGCGCGGAGGTCCTCGCCTGCTATATCAACGATGCCTCGACGGATGGCAGCGAGTGCTGCATCCCGACGGACGACGCACGTATCATGCGCCTCGACAATGCCGAGAGTCGCGGCGCGCTGTGGAACCTCCATCGTGCTGTCGGCGAGGTGTGCGAGGAGGAGGACATCGTCGTTATGCTGGATGGCGATGACTGGCTCGCCGCGCCCGACGCGCTTGCCCATGTCGCCGATCTCCATGCGCGCAGCGATTGCTGGGTGACCTACGGACAGTTCACCACCCCTGACGGTGCGCTGGGCTTCGCGCAGCCGTTCGCGTCGGAGGCGGATTTCCGCACGCTGCGGCGCGGCTCCCGTGTCTCGCATCTGCGCAGCTTCCGCGCCGCGTTGTTCCGCCGCATTGCCGACCAGGATCCGGACCTGGCCTGCTTTCGTGACGACCGGGGCCGATGGCTGCGCGCCGCGGCGGATGCGGCAGTGATGTTCCCGCTGCTGGAAATGGCCGGCTTCGCGCGCGTCCGGTTCAACGACCGCGTGCTGTGCGTCTACAATGACGCCAATCCGCGCTGCCACCATGCGCAGCCTGCCGCGCGGCGCGACCAGGAGGCGATGTTCGCCGCCGTGCAGCGCAAGCGGCCTTTCGCGCGCATCGACAGCCTGATGCCGGCCGGCCGGGTGCCGTGACACCGCAACAGGAAGCGGAGTTCCTGCGCCGCGCCGATGCACTGGGCCATGACCGCGCCGCGCTGGCCACGGGCGAAACGGTCGTATCCGATTTGCTGCTGCCATCGCTCGAGCATGGCCGGTTCCTGTCGATGGCCGATGAGGCGATGCGCGCGATCAGGCGCCGGCATTTCTTCAATCCGGTCATCCTGGCCCGCCTCCGGATCGGGCAAGGCGTGCATGATCGCTGCGAAGCGGGCGCCTTCGCAGGCTGTGCGGTGGCCGAATCCGACCTCGCCGGTCTGGCCAGGCACCTGCCGTTCCACGCGCGTGCGCTCAGCGTGCGCCGGCGGGTCGTGGCGACGGACAGTGTGTGGGATGTCAGCGTGCGCGGCGAGGCGTGGGGGCTCGATGCGCGCGACGACGTGATCAGCGTGGTCAATGTCGGCGAACTGGTCCTGCGGCCGGGCGCACGGCTGATCGTGCAGGGCAACCTGTTCTTCCTGCTGTGCCAGCGCATCGTCGGCAGCGACCGGCCGGAGCCGGCGGGCTCTTATCACATCGGCATCCTGCCGACGCCGTTTTCTGTCGACGCGCGGGAAGGCCCGTTGCACGGCGCGGGCGGCGGCGCGGGGCGGCCGGGGACGGTCGGCGCACCTGGGCGAACACCCCCGACGGTGCCGACGCTGCTCGGGCCGCGCCTCGTCGGCGCCTACCTGCCGCAGCTGCAGGACGGGCAGGCGGGCGGACGTGGCGAGGACGGGTCGCCGGGTGGGGCCGGGCGCAATGGTGGGGCCGCGAAACTCGCTGAGATCACGCTGCGCGAGGTTGTCGGCCATGTCGCCATCCTGGCTGCCGGCGGCGAGGGCGGCCATGGCGGTGACGGCGCCGATGGCGGCGCGGGCGGCACAGGCGGCGCCGGCGCAGACGGCGTGGACGCGCGGCAGATCACGATACCCCCCGGGAAAGGCGGCGATGGCGGCGATGGCGGGCGCGGCGGCGATGGCGGCGCCGGCGGGTCCGGCGGCATCGCATCCAACGTCTACGTACTGGCGCGCACAACCGATCAGGGGCGCATCGAGCTGCGGCCGCTGCCGGCCTTCGGCGGGCCGGGGGGCCGCGCCGGAGCCGGTGGGCGCGGCGGCGCCGGTGGGCCGCCGGGCTCCGGAGGTGCCGCGGGTGCGCCCGGCCGCAACGGCGATCCCGGCGCACCCGGGCGGCCGGGCCGGGATCGCCCGGCGCCGCCGATGTTCCTCAACGAGGAGCCGCATACGGAAGAGGCGACACAGGACGCGCGGTCGCCAGCGCCGGCTCGTGCCTGACGTTTACGGCTGAAGGGGGCTGACATGTTCGACTTGAACTACCGGCTGGGGCGGCTTGGTATCAACGCGGCCGACGCCAAGCGCGGCGTGGTCGAGAGCGTCGTGCAGGTGCATACGCTGGATGAGCTGCGGCAACTGCTCGACACCGGAGCCGAGGATCCGAAGCGGGATTCGGCGTTGGCCGCGTTGTTGGAAGGGATCGACCTCGGCGACGATGGCCTATTGGAGCGCGTGCATAGCCACCTCTTCGGCACCGCGCCGATTTCAGCGGCTGACAAGGCTGCCGCGGAGGTGCGGCTGCCGCTGACGGTGCATGTGACGGCATCGGCGGAACCGAAGACGATCTCCGCGCCGTGGGACCTGTCGACGCCGAACGGCGAACTTCGCGTGGTCGTGCTGAGCGACTTCACGATGAACAACGGCGGCAATGTGATCTGCTACAAAACGCCGCTGCAATTTACCTGCGAGACCCTGACGCGCAACGGCTCGCCCGGTGCGCCCGGGGACTTCAACATCCTGGGGGCCACCGGCGCCGCTATTCCGGCCCCGTCGAAGCCGCCGACCCCAGGACAGGCGCAATCCGGGGCGCCCGGCCAGTGTTCCTCGGCGGGCATCGCCGGGTCGGGCGGCGGCAATGGGACGCGTGGCGCCACCGGCACCCAGGGGGCGCCGGGAGCCACCGGCAATTCGGGCATTCCCAGCCAGATGGCGATAATCACGGTCACGCGGCAGGTGACGGTTCCCACCGGCTATCAGGTGATCGTCGCCACGCGCTCCGGCACCGGTGGCAACGGCCAGCCCGGTGGGCCAGGGGGCGATGGCGGCCAGGGCGGCAATGGCGGCGACGGCCGGACCTGCGGCTGCACCGGCAACGGCGGCGGCAGCGGCGCCCAGGGCGGGACCGGCGGGACCGGCGGGCCAGGCGGGCCGGGCGGTAATGCGGTGAACGCCAGCGGCAACATCGTCGTCACCGTGCCCGCCGGCGACCTCGCGAAGCTCTTGCAAGGCGGACTGCCGCAGGTTGTACCGCCGGGCAATGGCGGTGCCGGCGGCCCGCCCGGCAGCGGCGGGCCGGGCGGCGGCGGCGGGTCGGGCGGCAAGGGGAACGGCGGGGGATCCCGCGGCGGCACCGGCCCCGCCGGTGCGACCGGCGCGCAGGCCGGTCCCGGCACGGTGTCCGGCCAGCCGGCGAAAGTCGTCATCCAGCCCGGCTGAGGGGTGCTGCGACAACCCGCCTGGCGCGCGGCGCGGCGTCAGGCGGGAACGATCATCGCGCTGCTCAGAACGGCACGTGCTCGGTCCGCATGCCCACCGGGATCGGCACACCGAACGGGCCGACGCCGTTGTTGTCGTCGTCGAAATACGTCACGTGGAACTGCCGAAGCGGCAGCCCGGCGTTGTTCGAGGTGGACTCGGCCTCACTGATCGTCAGTCTCGCATCGCCCCGCGGGCGCCCGACCGCGAGATTGGCTTGGCCGTTGTCGCCGCACACCCGCGACTTGTTGCCGATCGCGACGAGCTGGTTGTTCCCGTTCGACGCCGGGACATTCGCCGTGACGTAGTTGCAATTGGTCAGGAAGAAATAGTCGATGGTCGCGTCGCCGTGCAGCCGGTTGATCAGCGCGGGGGCCGGATGGTTCTCACCCTGCCCGAACTGGTTGACGCCGCAAGAGACGAAGGCGGTCTCCGCCAGCGCTGTCTGAAGGAACGCGTTGCTGGTGGAATATTGCGAGCCGTGATGGCCGCACTTGAACGCGGCGATCTTGGCCGGCAGCGGGAATAGGCCGGCCGGCGGGTTCTGCGGGTCGGGCAGTTGCCGGTTCATCACCGAGTTGGCGACGAGTTGGTCACCCTGGCTGGGCAGGTCCCCGGCGGTGTAGAAGAAGAATCGATTGAAGCGGACGATCAATCCGATGCTGACATCATTGTCCGCCTGCCCGGAGTTCACCGGAAGCTGGTTCGCCGGCGCGCGCCAGACGCTGCGGTTGTTGGCAACGACAAACGCGGCCGGCGAGTTTGCCGGTGCCGCAATCGCGTTCGGACCGCTGTTCCAGAGAATCTCGTCGCCGAGATTGCCGGCGGCGAGACCGGTGCGGAGGCGATCCACGCCCGGTGCCGTGACAACAGTGCCGCCGAACGACACATGGCCCGCGACGGAGTGCTGATATTCCGCCGGCGTGTGGTGGGTATTGCCGATGTCAATGACCTGCGTGTTGCGGTAGAGCCCGCCGGTTCGGAAGCGACTGACCGTCGGAACCGCCGCGCGCAGTCCCATGAACGCCGCATTGGCTGCCGCTGCCTGCTTCGCCGCAGGGTTGCCCGGCGTCGTGGCCGCGGCGATGCCGATCGCACGCGCCGCGGCGTTCCTGCGCGGAGCGGCATGGACGATCGACCCGTTCAGGTTCATCGCATTGTCGGCGGCGTCGTTCCCTTCGCTTACACCGCGGGTCGCCGCGGCGGCATCTGTCGTGCCGCCAGGAAAATTCACTGCGTCGGCGTATTGGCCGGCGGTTACCGCGACATTGGCATGGTTGTTCCCATGGCCGTCATCATAGCCGCCGCGCATGCATGCAACGGCGGCGGCGGCCCCGGCGGCGATCTGATTTTGGCGGGTTCCGCCGACCAGCACGCTGGCCGCCCGCGCGGCGACGGCCGCGGCGGTGACAATGCGAACGATCGCGTCCAGATTGTCGGCCAGCAACAGCGCCGTGATCCCGCTGGAATGGTCCTCGTCGTAGTGGCTGACGACGATATGGTCGAGCCGGTTGGCCCCCAACAGGGCGAGCTGGGCGGCGACGTAACCATGGACGGTTCGTGCGTAGCCGGCGAGGCCGCCATCGATCAGCATGGTACGCCGTTGTCCGGCAGCCGGGTCGTTCGCAACAATCAGCGAACTCTCGCCCTGTCCGACATCGATTGTCGTTATGCTCAGGATCCAGGCCATGCCAGCGCTCCGTCCGAAGCCTGGCGCGACCATCCGCCGGGCGACGTGACCTCATGCTCGCCCGGCAGACGAAACACTGCAAGTGGGGTTGGAACGGCATGGTGCGTCGAACATCGAGACGGGACCTGCCGGCACCATCCGGCACGGCGCCGGATCACCTATCTCTTACGCCGCGCCCGCGGCGGTCTGTTTCTCGGCCCCTATCCGGTGTGTTTCAAGCTACGGATCTCCCGGCCCCTGGCCAGCCGCCAGAGCACCTTTGACGGCATTGTCGGCGAAGAGATGGTCGTCTCGTGCAGATCCGTGGCGGCATAATGCGTGGTAATCGTCTGCCTGTTCGAGCTCCAAAATCGTGAGCCAGACAATGCGCACCGCAAATTGCTCGGCTCGGGACTTCCTCGCCGGCGCCAATTCGAGTTTCGCCGGCGACAAGCTATTGACCAGTGCCAACCCGGGAGCCGACCGCGGCCATGCGCGGTTCGCCCGGCTCGGCCTCGTTGCAACCGCCACGCCGGCAGCCGGGTCGCGCCGGTGACCTCTGTCCCCGATTGGTACGCGGCCGGGGTGCGGCATGTCTGGCTGCCCTACACCCAGATGAAGACGGCGATGCCGGCCCTCCCGGTGGCGCGCACCGAGGGCACGCGCATCGTCCTTGCCGACGGCCGTGAACTGGTCGACGGCATCGCCTCGTGGTGGACCGCCTGCCACGGCTATAACCATCCGAGAATTTGCGACGCGGTGCGGCGACAGCTCGCGCTGATGCCGCATGTGATGTTCGGCGACCTCGCCAACGAGCCGGCCTATGTGTTGGCGCGCCGGCTCTGCGCGCTGCTGCCGGCGGGGTTTGACCGGGTGTTTTTTTCCGATTCCGGCTCGGTCGCGGTCGAGGTCGCAATGAAGATGGCGGTGCAGTACCGCCTGAACCGCGGCGAACGCGGCCGTACCCGGTTTCTCGCGTTTCGCGGCGCGTATCACGGCGACACGACCGGCGCGATGGCGGTATGCGATCCGGATGAGGGTATGCACCGCGCCTTTGCCGGGTTCCTGCCGCAGCACCACATCATCGATCTGCCGCGCGATGAGGAGAGTGCCGCGGCGCTCAACCGCTTTCTCGCCCGCCATGCCGACGAGCTGGCCGGGATCATCGTCGAGCCGCTGGTACAGGGCGCCGGCGGCATGTTGTTCCACGCGCCCGACGTGCTGCACCGCCTGCGCGCCGCGGCCGATCGCTGCGGGCTGCTGCTGATCTTCGATGAGATCTTCACCGGCTTCGGCCGCACCGGGACGATGTTCGCATGCGTTGCCGCCGGGGTGACCCCGGACATCGTGACGCTGTCGAAGGCGCTGACCGGCGGCACGCTGCCGCTCGCGGCGACGGTCGCGAGCCGCAAGGTGTTCGACGCCTTCTGGTCGGACGATCCGGCGCATGCCTTGATGCACGGGCCGACATTCATGGGTAATGCGCTGGCCTGCGCGGCGGCCAACGCCTCGCTCGATTTGTTCGCCGAGGAGGATCGCCTGGCCCAGGTTGCGGTGATCGCCGAGCGCCTGGGCACCGGACTCGCGCCGTGCCGGGCGATGCCGGGGGTCCGCGACGTCCGCGTCAAGGGCGCAATCGGGGTCGTTGAGCTCGACACGCTCGGCGACGTGAACGCGCTGAAGCGCCGCTTTATCGAGGCCGGCGTCTGGATCCGGCCGTTCGGCAACATCGTCTACCTGACCCCGGCGTTGACCATCGGCGAGGATGACCTGGAGCGGCTGACGGGCGCCATCTGCCGCGTGCTCGCAGAGCGGAGATAGACGGATGGACAGCCTCGACGCCTTCGCCGCGGCAAAGCTCGCCGAGCTCGACGCGCGCAACCTGCGGCGGCGGCTGGTCGACACGCTGCGCGAGGACGGCATCTGGGTGGTGCGCGATCGCCGCCGGCTGATGTCTTTCTCATGCAACGACTACCTGAACCTGACCCACCATCCGCGCGTGGTCGACGCGGCAGCGGCGGCGCTGCGCCGCTACGGCGTGGGTTCGGGCGCGTCGCGGCTGGTCACCGGCAACCATCCGCTGTTCGCCGAGCTCGAGCTGCGGTTGGCGCGGCTCAAGGGCACCGAGGGCGCCTGCGTCTTCGGCTCGGGGTATCAGGCCAACACCGGCATCATCCCGGCGCTGATCGGGCGCGACGATCTTCTGCTGGTCGACGAGTTGGCACATGCCTGTATCTGGGCCGGCGCCCGGATGAGCGGCGGCCGGGTCTTCGGCTTCCGGCACAACGATGTGAACCACGCCGAGGCGCTCCTCGCCGAGCATCGCGGGGGGCACCGTCACGCGCTGATCGCCACCGACGGCGTGTTCTCGATGGATGGGGACCTGGCGCCGCTGCCCGCGCTCGCGGCACTGGCGCGGCGGCACGATGCCTGGCTCATGTCCGACGACGCACATGGCGTCGGGGTGATTGGCGGCGGCCGCGGTTCGAGCTTCCTGGACGGGACAAAGGCCGATGTGCCGCTGCAGATGGGCACGTTGTCGAAGGCGATCGGCAGCCATGGCGGGTATCTCTGCGCCTCCGCGCCGGTCATCGACCTGATCCGCACCCGCGCCCGCACGCTGATCTACTCGACCGGCCTGCCGCCGGCGATGGTCGCGGCGGCGCTCGCGGCGCTCGACATCATCGAGGGCGATCCCGCCTACGCGGCGCTGCCTCTGGCGAAAGCGCGCGCCTTCACCCGGCTGGTGGGCCTCGACGCTGCGCAAAGCCCGATCGTGCCGGTGGTGATCGGCGATGTCCGGGCGACGCTCGACGCCTCCCGCCTGCTCGAGGAGGAAGGATATCTCGTCGCCGCGATCCGCCCGCCGACCGTACCCGCCGGTACGGCGCGGCTGCGCTTTGCGTTTACCGCAGCGCACCCCGATGCAGCGATCGATCGCCTTGCCGGCGTGGTCCGCACCCGTATCCTCGGTCGGTAGCCGATGCGGGCGGTGTTCGTCACCGGGACCGGCACCGACATCGGCAAGACCTTTGTCACCGCCGGGCTGGTCCGCATCCTGCGCTCGCGCGGGCTGGCGGTCTCGGCCTTGAAGCCGGTGGCGAGCGGATTCGACCTCGCGAATGCCGGTTCCAGCGATCCCGGGATCCTCCTCGACGCGCTCGGCCGCGACCTGAGCGAGGCGACGCTGGACGAAATATCGCCCTGGCGCTTTGCAGCACCACTGTCGCCCGACATGGCTGCACGCCGCGAGGGCTGCAGCATCGATTTCGGGGCGCTTGTCGGCTTCTGCCGACAGGCGGCGCAGGCCGACGGCGATGCATTGCTGATCGAGGGGGTCGGCGGCGTCATGGTGCCGCTCAACGACGAACACACGGTGCTCGACTGGATGGCAGCGCTCCGGCTGCCGCTGCTGCTTGTCGCCGGAAGCTATCTCGGGACAATCAGCCACACATTGTCGGCGCTCGACGTGGTGCGGCGCCGCGCCCTCGACATTGCCGCCATTATCGTCAGCGAAACGCCCGGGAGCACGGTCGGTCTGGCGGAAACGGTGGAGGCGATCGCGCGGTTTTCCGGGGAGATAAAAGTCATCGCTCTAAGGCGTCGGGCCAGATTGTATGGCATTCCGGAGCTCAATTGTCTGGCGAGCGGTCTTTGGTCCTAGAGCGAGATGCTAACAGGTTGAATTGAAAAGGGATTCACATCCGTGAGCCAACCGCACAGACTGCGGAAAAATATGCAGGTGCCCGGGCGCATCCCGGGGAAATAAGGGCGAGCGTGGAGTTTCGCGTCAGCAACAGCGTGTCGCTAAACGCGACGGTGCGCACGACTTGTAATCGCCGGGGTCAAGCGGAGCCCGACCCGGCGACTGCCTCCACGTGATGGACGAACACAGGATCGACGCGTGGCATGATTCAGCGCCGCGCGGCGGGGCTTGATATGAAAGTCCAAATCGGTTGCCATACGTTTCGGACAACCGGGATTACCGCCCATCTCGAAGCCGGGGGCTCGCTGGAGAACGCTCAGGTATCGCGGCGCATGAAAGCCCGCGCACGACAACGCTCTGCGATCGAACTGGTGAGGAGATCACGGTCGATGAGGTCGAGCGAATTGCTGGTTGAAGCGGTCAAATTCGGCTGACGGGTGCGGGCCGACGCGTTTCGTATCTCTCGACAGGAGACCTGCGTTCATCAGGCAACAGCATCACCCGATATGCCGTCCGAATTCGTTCCGTTTCCGGTTAACTTGAGACACCCCGAAGCGGGGAACTGAGGAGATGACCTTGAGCGACAACCCGACCGGGGCTTCCTATCTCTATCTGCTGGAGCCCGAGATTCGCTTTCTGGAGGCCGCCGTCGAGCATCTGATTCCGACCGATGAGCTGGGTCCTGGGGCGCGCGATGCGGGCGTGGTGGTCTATATCGACCGGCAATTGGCCGGCACCTGGGGCGTCCACGGCCGTCAATATCGCGGCGGCCCCTGGCTCGAGGGCACGCCGCAGCAGGGCTACCAATCGCGCTTCACGCCACAGGAGGTGTACCGCATCGCGATTCGAGAGATCGACCAGCACTGCAGAGCCGAGTTCGACCGGCCGTTCGCGCAGCTCGCCGGTGACCGGCAACGGCACCTGCTCGAAGAGTTGGAGAAGGACGAGATCCTACTGCCGTCGCTGTCATCGAAATTCTTCTTCGATATGTTGTGGCGCAACACCGAAGAGGGGTACTTCGCCGATCCGCTCTACGGCGGCAACCGCGACAAAGCGGGTTGGAAGCTGCTCGGATTCCCCGGAGTGCCCAGCGGCCAATACCGGGAACTGGCTACCAGCAGCGAGCCGTACCATGCCGAACCCGTCAGCGTGCTCGACCTCCAAACCGGTAGGGTGCCGGTCGATGCGGAAGGCTTTCCGAAGCACGTCATCATCAAGCACAACAGCAACACCAACAGCAGCAGGGAAAGCTGAGATGTCGGCTACGAAATTGAAACCTGTCGATGTCGTCGTCGTCGGCAGTGGCGTGGTTGGCTCGATCATGTCCATGGAACTGGCCAGCGCCGGGTTGAGCGTCGTGTGCCTGGAGCGCGGCAAGCAGTTCGATATCGACACCGATTTTCAGAAGCCCAACGTGTACGACGAACTGAAGTTCGATCGCCATAGCGACATTTTTCAGAACCTGGCGCGCGACACCATCACGTTTCGCAACAATAACGCGCAGACCGCACTGCCGATGCGCGAGATGGGCGCGTTCAAGCCGGGCGAGATGGTCGGCGGCACGGCGGCGCACTGGGGCGGCAATGCGCGCCGCTTTCTGCCGCATGATTTCGAGATCCGCTCACGCATTGAGGAGCGCTATGGCGCCTCGTTCATTCCCGAGGACTGCAATCTGCAGGACTGGGGCGTCACCTGGGACGACATCGAGCCCTACTATGACCAGTTTGAGGAAATCTTCGGCGTCGGCGGCAAGGCCGGCAACCTGGACGGCGAAATCCAGGCAGGCGGCAATCCTCACGAAGGACCGCGCTCGCGCGAGTATCCGAACCCGCCGACGCGGCGCACCTGTGAGGGCGCCCTGTTCGCCGACGCGGTGACCTCGCTCGGTTACGTGCCGTTCCAGGGCCCGACCGCGGCGATGACTCAGGACTACCGCAACCTCTACCGCGTACAGATGCTTGAATGCGCGCTCGGCGGCTTCTGCTCGAGCCATGTCTGCGCGCAAGGCGCCAAGGCCAATCCCCTCACCGCAGTCCTGCCTGCGCTCGCCCGGCAGCCGACCTTCGAGTTGCGCCCGCTATGCAACGTGCTGCGCGTCAACACGGACTCCACCGGCAGGAAGGCCACCGGCGTCACCTACATCGACGCTCGCGGCAACGAGGTCGAGCAGCCGGCCGGCATCGTGGTTCTCGGCGCCTATTGCTTCAGCAACGTGCGGCTGCTGCTGCTGTCCGGCATCGGCACGCCCTATGATCCGCTCACCGGCAAAGGGGTGGTCGGCCGCAACTACTCATACCAGCAAGGCGGCTCGGTGCAGGTGTTCTTTGACGATCGCGAGTTCAATCCGTTCATCGGCGGCGGCCAGGTCAATACGTCGATCGACGAATTCAACGGTGACCTGATCGACCGCGGCCCGCTCGGCTTTATCGGGGGCGCCTATATGAATACCTCGAACAGCGGCGCGACCCCGATCAAGAACAAGATGGTGCCGCCCGGCACGCCGCGTTGGGGGGGTGAATGGAAGAAAGCCGTAGCCCAGTACTACCGCCGAGCCATGTCGATCTCGATTCACGCATCCTGTCTGAGCTATCGGCACAACTACCTCGATCTGGATCCGACCTACAAAGACGCCTACGGCCTGCCGCTCTTACGCATGACGTTCGACTGGAACGACAACGATCTGCGCATGATGAAGTACATGAACGAGCGCTGCATCGAGATCGGCCGGGCGCTCAACGGTTCGGCCCTGGGCGGCAAGAACAAGGGCACGCATTTCGGCATCACCGGATACCAGAGCACGCACAATGTCGGCGGCGCGGTAATGGGCAGTGATCCGTCGACCAGCGTTGTCAACAAATACCTGCAGTCGTGGGACGTTTCGAACCTGTTCGTGGTCGGCGGCAGCGCGTTCCCACAGAACCCCGCGAACGGCCCCACCGAGACGATCGGCATGCTGGCCTGTTGGGCGGCCGATGCGATCAAGGACTACGTTCGCAACCCGAACTCGCTGGTCTGAACAGCGGTGCGAGACCCTGCGCCAGCTTGGAAACCTCCTCGTCGCTATGCGCTTTCCGGATGATAAGGGACGTCGCGAGGGCTCAGCCGCGGGAAGGATCGCTCGTCCGATTTCGGCGCAAGGAGGACGGGTGGCGGGCACCGGCAAGGGTGTGCCTTCCCTGCTCTTCGGCGAACTGATCGCTCAGTAGGTCGAGCAACAGCCGCACCTTGGCGCTTAATTGCCGGCGATGGGGGTAAAGCGCGACGATTTCCATCTCCGGTCCCGCGTAATCGGGCAGCAGCGGCAGGAGCGCGCCGGACACGAGGAGATCGGAGACGATTAACGGCGGACACAACCACAACCCCAGTCCGGCGACGACCGCTTGGCGCAGCACTTCAATGCTGGTGGTGATAAGGTTGCCCGATAGCCGGCCGGCCACCCGATTACCTGCAGGATCGGTGAATTGAAAATTGCCGGCGCGATCGATCAAATGAAACTCCGGGCCGTAGATCGAATAGGCATAAAGCAGGCAGTTGTGGTCGGCGAGGTCGAGCGGGCTGCGCGGCACGGCGTGGGTTTCGAGATACGCCGGCGCACAGCACAACACGTGACGCCATTTCGCCAAAATGCGCCTGATCAAGGTCGAATCGGGCGGTGAGACCGGCATGATCGCGACGTCGAACCCCTCCTGCACGACATCGATCATCGCGTCGCCGGTGCGCAGATCGAGCGAGACCTCCGCGTAACCGCCGAGCAGGCGGGTCGCCACCGGAGCGACGAACCGGGACAGGCCCTGATGGGAATAGACGCGCAAATGGCCGCGCGGCGTCACCTGCAACGCGCTGGCCGCCTCGTCCGCTTCGGCCAGTTCATGCAGTATTTGTGAACAGCGCTCGTAGTAGTCGCGGCCGATCTCGGTGAGGCTGACGCGGCGGGTGGTTCGATTCAACAAGCGCGCGCCGAGCGTGTTTTCCAGCGCCAGGACCTGGTCGCTGATCGTCGCCTTCGACATGTGCAGGCGCCGCCCCGCGGCCGAGAAGCCGCCGCTCTCGGCCACCCGGACAAAGGCTGTGATGCTGGCTAGACGATCCATCCGAGCCTCCGTTTGTCGTGCAGCGCCGAACAGTATGTTCGGCAGCTACCCGATTGTCGTTAACGATTTCAAGCTCACCTGCTCCCCGAACGAAGCCAGCAGGAGTGGGGAAGATGCTGGAGCACCACGGTCGAGAGACGGACGAGCACTCGCTGCTGGAGCCTCCATCTCAAGAGGTGATCGGCCATGAAGAGCTGTCCGCAGACGCTGGAGAGGAGTTCCGGCGCGCCCGGGCGCCGGCGCCGCAAGGGCGCTCCCCCGACGTTAAATGGCCGCGCGAACGCGAAGACCGGGACCTGGAAGAGGATCGCAAACACCGGGACAAGCCGCAAAGGGGCCGGTCGTGGCGACACCCGTTGGCGTTCGCAATCGGCCTCCTCCTGTTCTTCGTGACGCTGCTGGCGGGCTATCTCTACTGGAATTACGCCCGCCATTTCGAGACCACCGACGACGCCTACATCGCGGCGCGCCAGTTCGCGGTTGCCCCTGAGGTGTCGGGCTACATCACGGCGGTCCCGGTCACCGACAATGAGCATGTCACCACCGGCCAGGTAATCGCCCGCATCGACGATCGCCCTTACCGCGCGGCGCTCGCCCAGGCCGAGGCGCAAGTCGCCGCCGCTAAGGCCAGCATCGAGAGCACCGATGCGCAGATCGATGTGCAGCAGGCTCAGATCGCCGCCGACCAGGCACAGGTGAACAAGGCGCAGGCGGCGCTGGTGTTCGCGCAGCAGCAGGCGGCGCGCTACCAATACCTGGCGCGCACGATCGCGGGAACCGTTCAGAACGCCCAGCAATACACCTCGCAGCTTCATCAGCAGCAGGCCGCCGTCGACAGCGCCCAGGCGACACTCAAACTGGCGCAGCGGCAGGTCGCGACGCTGAAAGCGCAGCGCGACAGCGCCTTCGCAAACCTGGCGCAAGCGAAAGCCCAGCGCGAACAGGCCCAGCTGAACCTTTCCTATACGACGGTTACGGCAGATCAGCCCGGTCGTGTCGTCCAACTCACCGCCGCGGTCGGCCAATACGCGCAGCCGGGCGCGAACCTCTCGATGTTCGTACCGGACGACATCTGGATCTGGGCGAACTTCAAGGAGACCCAACTCGACCACATGCGGCCGGGACAGCCGGTGACGATCGACATCGACGCCTATCCGGAACGCACGATCCACGGGCATGTCGCCAGCGTGCAGCCCGGCTCCGGCACGGCGTTCTCGCTGCTCCCGGCGGAGAATGCCACCGGCAACTGGGTCAAGATCGTGCAGCGCGTGCCGGTCAAGATCGTCATGGACAATCCGCCGACCGACGTCGCGCTCGGCCCGGGCATGTCCACCGAGGTCAGCGTGCGGGTCAATCCGCACCCGTCGCTGTACAAGCAGCTGAGGCGCTGGCTATGAGCACCAGCGCAACTCGGGCGCCCGCTCCTGCTGCGGCGAGCGGCACCGCTGTCAACCCGTGGCTGATCGCCATCCTAGTCGCGCTCGCCTCGTTCATGGAGGTGCTCGACACCACCATCGTCAACGTCGTGGTGCCCTATATCGCCGGCGGCCTGGGGGTCAGCGAGGACGAGGCGTCCTGGGTGGTGACGACCTATCTGGTCGCCAACGCCGTGAGCTTGACGGCGAGCGCCTTCCTCGCCCGACGGCTCGGCCGCAAGACCTTCTTCCTCATTTGCCTGGCGCTGTTCACCGCCAGCTCGCTGCTGTGCGCCTATGCTCCGAATCTCGACGCGCTGCTCTTGTTCCGCCTCGCGCAGGGCCTCGGCGGCGGCGGCATGGTGCCGGTCGCGCAGTCGATCCTGGCGGATTCCTTCCCGCCGGAGAAGCGGGGCCAAGGCTTCGCGCTGTTCGGCGTCGCGGTGGTGGTGGCGCCGGCGTTGGGCCCGACGCTCGGAGGCTGGCTCGCCGACAATCTGTCCTGGCGCTGGTGCTTTCTGCTCAACGGTCCGGTCGGCGTGGCCGCGTTCGCGCTGATCGCGGCCATTCTGCCAGCACCGAAAGATCTTGCCGAACTGCGAAAACAACCGCAGGAGCACGGGTTCGATCTCGTCGGCTTCGTTTTGGTCGCGACCTTTCTTGGCGCGCTCGAGATCGTGCTCGATCGCGGGCTCGAGGACGACTGGTTCGCTTCGTCTTTTATCGCCACGGTTGCGCTCGTCTGCGCGCTGGCCTGCGTGCTGATGATCCCGTGGGAAGCGAGCCGCCGTAACCCGATGATCGATGTCCGCATGGTTGGGACGCGCCAGTTCGGCGCCTGTTTCGTGGTGATGCTGGCGATCGGCGCCATCCTCTATGCGACGACCCAGTATCTGCCCCTGCTTGTGCAGCAGGATTTCGGCTACACCGCGACCTGGGCCGGTCTCGTGATGTCGCCGGGCGGCCTCGTCACGATGGTGATGATGTTCGTCGTCGGTCCCCTGACGGCCAAGGTCCAGCCCAAATATCTGATCACCGCCGGGGCGGTCGTCATCGCGCTGTCGATGTACGAGCTGACCAATGTGTACGCCGGTCTCGGCTTTTGGTTCTTGGCGCGCTCGCGGATGCTGTTCGGCGTCGGACTGCCGCTGATCTTTATTCCGATCATGACCGCATCGTATGACGGTCTTCCGCCCGGCAAGACCGACCAGGCCTCGGCCTTGCTCAACGCGGTACGCAATACCGGCGGCTCGATGGGCATCTCGCTCGCCAACAATGTGCTGTGGGACCGCGAGCAGTTCCATCAGAGCCGCCTCGTCGGCCAGGCGATCCCGTCGAGCGTCCAGTATCAGGATACGTTGCACCGGATGACGAACTATTTCGTCGCGCAAGGCAGCTCGTTATGGGAAGCCAAGCACCAGGCCATTCAATGGATTGGGCAGCAGGTGCAGGCGCAGGCCTCGTATCTCGGCTATATGGACGTCTTCTGGGTGCTGATGCTGATCTCGCTCCTGGCCGTGCCGCTGGCGCTGACCCTGCGCACGGTCAAGCTGGGCACAGCCGCCGCGATCGATCACTGACTGATGATCGCCCCCCAGATCAACGGCTCTGCTTATTTCTGGCACACGCATACGCCGCGAGGCGCGGTGGCGGGGCGACAACCAGGAGCGCCGCTCGATCGCCAGTGCCGTCGCGATTGCCGATGGTGTTTTCATGTGGTGGGCTGCGACAGGCTCGGATAACTGGTTTGGGGCGAACCTGCTCGATCGGCTCGTGAGCCGCCAATGACCGCTCGATCGGAAGGCGGTCAGTTTGGCACGGCCTCGTGGTCGGCCTGACGCAACCCCGTGTGAATCGGCACGCAACTGGGACGCTGCCGAATCGACATCAAGACCTTGATATAAACGGAACAATGGACGCCTTGCCGGGTGTCCCGATCAGCGCCGATGGGGACCCCACCCGAACAAGTTCGCCAAGTGCGATCAATGTATTGTATTATTCCGGGCAGGGATCCCACTCGCGTGCCGATTCACAGTCATGCGCCTCGGAAGGCGCGGGATGCACCTTCGGGTGCAAGTTGCAGGTCACGTCGCTTCAATGAGGCCGAGGCGTCGTGCGCCTCGAAAGGAGCGCTAACCCTTTTTGGGGTATCGGAGAACAAAGGGCTTCAATGAGGCCGAGGCGTCGTGCGCCTCGGAAGGCGCTGGTCAACGATCGCGCATCGCCGGCCGACAGGTGCTTCAATGAGGCCGAGGCGTCGTGCGCCTCGGAAGCGGTTTGCGCCGCGACCAGCTGTGCCGGCAATTCCAGCTTCAATGAGGCCGAGGCGTCGTGCGCCTCGGAAGCGTATCAGAAAGTGGCCTCTACGCGCTGATCTTGCGGGCTTCAATGAGGCCGAGGCGTCGTGCGCCTCGGAAGCAAGTTTCCGCTCCAAGCGTGGACCGAGATCAAGCTCGCTTCAATGAGGCCGAGGCGTCGTGCGCCTCGGAAGCGGCGCGATAATCGGGGGCAGGGTCACAGGATGAGTAGCTTCAATGAGGCCGAGGCGTCGTGCGCCTCGGAAGCCCTAATCTGATCGTCCACGGCGGCCCGGCTGCGCGCGCTTCAATGAGGCCGAGGCGTCGTGCGCCTCGGAAGCCCGGCGAGCCCGGACGCATCGCTTGATGACCCGGCAGCTTCAATGAGGCCGAGGCGTCGTGCGCCTCGGAAGGCTTTCCTGCGTGCCGGTCAGATAGAGCGGATTCATCGCTTCAATGAGGCCGAGGCGTCGTGCGCCTCGGAAGCAGGCCGCCGGGTGCGATCTGATTGCCGAGTTCCGCGCTTCAATGAGGCCGAGGCGTCGTGCGCCTCGGAAGTCTGGGGGCCTTGGGATGACCAATGAAGAAGCGCTAGCTTCAATGAGGC
>Ga0335075_10000584_pt1 | contig 62760 bp, 54 predicted proteins | sample Lox_Sample_24_FD_206723 | JGI IMG/M metagenome (GOLD analysis project Ga0335075, IMG submission 206723) | Soil microbial communities from Loxahatchee National Wildlife Refuge, Florida, United States - Lox_Sample_2.4 | ecosystem: Environmental > Terrestrial > Soil > Wetlands | place: USA...
GCTGACGATCTATTTCAACGCCCAATTCGGACTGGGTGCGGTCGCCGCCGGTGATTGCACCGCCGCTTGCGTCCTGATCGGGTCGCTGCTGCGCCCGGTCGGGGGTGCGGTCGCCGATCGGATCGGCGGTGTTCGTGCGCTTTCGGTGCTGTATCTGATCGCCGCCACGGCACTCGCCACGGTTGGCGCCGGACCTCAGCACGCATGGACCGCGGTGCTGGTCCTGGCGGTTGCGGTCGGTGCCCTCGGCATGGGCAATGGTGCCGTCTTTCAGCTGGTGCCGCAGCGCTTCGGCCGCGAGATCGGGGTCATGACCGGGCTCGTTGGCATGGCCGGCGGGCTCGGCGGCTTCTTCCTCGCCTCGGGCCTCGGCTTTTCAAGAGAATTCACCGGCAGCTATCGGCCGGGCCTGCTGCTGTTCGCCCTGCTCACGGCATTGGCGCTTGTCGCCCTCAACGCCGTCAAGCGTCGCTGGCGCGCCGACTGGTCGGTCGGTGACACCGGTGCCGCCGCGCGCATCTGATTTTGCCGTCACTTGGGGAATTGCCGATGAAGATCGATACCCGGGAACAGCAGCGGCTGGTCGTCGTCGGCAATGGCATGGCGGCGATGCGGACGGTTGAAGCGCTGCTGGTTCGCGCCCCGGAGCGCTACGCGATCACGGTAATCGGCGCCGAGCCGCATCCGAATTACAACCGGATCCTGTTGTCCTCGGTGCTCGCGGGCGAGAAGATGCTCGACGACATCGTCATCAATCCGCTCGACTGGTATGCCGAGCGCGGCATCACGCTGTTGACCGGTGCCACGGTGACCGCAATCGACCGCGGCCGGAAGATGGTGGCATTTGCCGAGGCCGGCGCCCTTCCCTATGACAAGCTGCTGCTGGCGACCGGCTCCCGGCCGCTGGCACCACCGATCCCGGGTCTCGGCCTGCCGGGCGTATGCGCGTTTCGCGACATCGCCGATGTCGAGACGATGATCGCCGCCGCCCGCACGCAGCGGCGCGCCGTGGTGATCGGCGGCGGGCTGCTCGGCCTCGAAGCCGCCTGGGGATTGAAGCGGCGCGGCATGTCGGTTGCGGTCGTCCATCTGATGCCGAGCCTGATGGAGCGCCAGCTCGACCTCGCCGCCGGCGAATTACTGCGCCGCGATCTCGATGCCCGCGGCATCGCCTTTTTCACCGACGGCCAGACCGAGGCGATCCTCGGCAGCGATCGGGCCGAGGCGGTATTGCTGGCCGATGGCCGCGAGATCCCGGCCGATCTGGTCGTGCTGGCGATCGGCATCCGTCCGAATATCGAGCTGGCACGCAACGCCGATCTGGCGATCAATCGCGGCATCAAGGTCGGCGACGACATGCGCACCAGCGACGCCGACATCTACGCGGTCGGTGAATGCATCGAGCACAACGGCCAGGTGTTCGGGCTGGTGGCGCCGATCTGGGAGCAGGCCAAGGTGTGCGGCGCGCGGCTCGCCGGCGATGAGGATGCGGCCTATGTGCCGCCGCCGCTATTCACCAGTCTGAAGATCACCGGCATCGATGTGTTTTCGGCTGGCGCGCTGGCCGCTGCCGACGAAGCCGATGACGAGATCACGCTGCACGACGCCAAGCGCGGCGTCTACAAAAAGGTGATCCTGCGCCAGAACCGGATCGTCGGCAGCGTGCTCTATGGCGCGGTTGGCGACGGGCCCTGGTATGTGCAGATGATGCGCGAAGGGACCGATGTCAGCCGGTTCCGCGACCAGCTGGTGTTCGGCCGCAGATTTGCCGAAGCCGCCGGTGCAGCGTTGCCGCGCATCGACATCGCCGCGATCGCCGACAGCGAGCAGATCTGCGGCTGCAACGGGGTGTCGAAGGGGGCGATCTGCGGCGCGATCCGTGACAAGGGGCTGACCACTCTCGCTGCCGTGCGCGCCCATACCAAGGCTTCGGCGTCGTGCGGCCAGTGCACCCACCTGGTCGAGGCGATCCTGGCTCATCTCGGGGTCGATGCCGCGGATGCCCGCACCGAGCCGGCGATCTGCCCGTGCACCGAGCTCGGCCACGACGCGGTGCGCCGGGCGATCCTGGCGCAGCGGCTCGAGACGATCGCACAAGTGCGCGACGCGCTCGGCTGGAAGACGCCCGATGGCTGCCAGAAATGCCGCCCGGCACTGAACTATTACCTGTTGTGTGCCTGGCCCGAAACCTATCGCGACGACCCGCAATCGCGCTTTGTCAACGAGCGGGTGCACGCGAACATCCAGAAGGACGGCACCTTTTCGGTCGTACCGCGGATGTGGGGCGGTCTGACCACGCCGGCGGAGCTGCGCGCGATCGCCGACACCGCGGAAAAATATGCGATCCCGACAGTCAAGGTCACCGGCGGCCAGCGCATCGATCTGCTCGGCGTCAAAAAGGAGCAGCTGCCCGCGGTCTGGGGCGATTTGAACCGGGCGGGACTGGTCTCCGGCCATGCTTATGCAAAAGGGTTGCGCACGGTCAAAACCTGCGTCGGCAGCGAATGGTGCCGGTTCGGAACCCAGGATTCGACCGGGCTCGGCGTCAGGATCGAAAAGATGTGCTGGGGCTCATGGACGCCGCACAAGGTCAAGCTCGCGGTCTCCGGCTGCCCGCGCAACTGCGCTGAGGCGACGATCAAGGACATCGGTGTCGTGTGTGTCGAGGCCGGCTACGATCTCGTGGTCGGCGGCAATGGCGGGGTCGAGGTCCGCGTGACCGATCATCTCGCGCGCCTGGCGAACGAAGAAGAAGTGCTCGAACATATCGGCGCCTTTCTGCAGCTGTACCGCGAGGAGGCGCGCTATCTCGAACGCACCGCACCCTGGATCGCCCGCATCGGCATCGACTATGTCAAGGCGCGCGTCGTCGCCGATGCCGAAGGCCGGCTGGCGCTCTATCGCCGCTTCCTGATCTCGCAGCGTCTGGCGCAGCGCGACCCTTGGGCGCAGCGGGCCGAAGGTCTCGCCGGACACGAATACCGCGCCCTCGCCGCGATGGGCTAGCCGATGGCGAACCGCCGCTGGATCGAGATCGGTCGTCTCGACGACATTCCGCGCCGCGGCGCCCGTCGGGTGACGCTGCCCTCGGGACCGCCGGCGATCGCGGTGTTCCGCACCGTCGACGACATGGTGTTTGCGCTGATCGACCGCTGCCCGCATCGCGGCGGACCGCTCTCCGAAGGGATCGTGCAGGGGCACGCGGTCGCCTGCCCGCTGCATGGCTGGGTCATCGCGCTGGATAGCGGGCAGGCCGAGGCGCCCGACCAAGGCTGCGTCGCCGGCATCGCAGTCCGGCTGGTCGGCGGCCGGATCTGCCTGTCCGCAGCGGGGCTCGACCAGGTCGCGCGGCGGCACCAGGAAATGGCGTGAGCGCCGGTCCGGTCCGCACCACCTGCCCTTATTGCGGGGTCGGCTGCGGGCTGGTGGTGGCGGCGGATGGGGCGATCACCGGCGATCCGGATCATCCCGCCAATCGCGGCCGGCTGTGCTCGAAAGGAACAGCGGTCGGCGAGACGCTCGGCCACGAGGGGCGCCTGCTCTACCCGACCATCGGTGGCAGGCGGGCCGGCTGGGACGAGGCGCTCGACCGGATCGCCGCGACCTTCGCCCGGACGATCGCGGCGCGCGGACCCGAGGCGGTGGCCTTCTACGTCTCCGGCCAGTTCCTGACCGAGGATTATTACGTCGCCAACAAGCTGATGAAGGGGTTCATCGGCGGCGCCAATATCGACACCAATTCGCGGCTGTGCATGGCGTCGTCATCCGCTGGCCATATCCGGGCCTTTGGCGAGGATGTGGTGCCCGGCTCGTATGACGATATCGAGGCCGCCGACCTCGTCGTGCTGGTCGGCAGCAACATCGCCTGGTGCCACCCGGTGCTGTATCAGCGGCTCGTCGCCGCCCGCCAGGTGCGCGGCACCCGGGTCGTCGTGATCGACCCGCGGCGCACGCCGAGCTGCGAGATTGCCGATCTGCATCTGCCGCTGCGTCCGGGATCGGATGTCGCGATATTTGCCGGTCTGCTGCTGCATCTGGTCGCGACCGTCGCCGGCGGCGATGCGCCCCGGCTCGATCGGGCGACGGGCGCTGCCGCCGCGATCGAGGCGGCGCGGGCGAGCGTGCCGACACTCGCCGCCGCTGCCGCGCTGGCCGATCTTCCGGCAGCCGATCTGGCGAGGTTCTATGACTGGTTTGCCGCTACCGAGCGCACGCTCACCCTCTATTCGCAGGGGGTGAACCAGTCCTCTGCCGGCACCGACAAGGTCAACGCCATCATCAACTGCCATCTCGCCGCCGGTCGCATCGGCCGGCCCGGCATGGGGCCGTTTTCGCTAACCGGTCAGCCCAACGCGATGGGCGGCCGCGAGGTCGGCGGGTTCGCCAACCAGCTCGCCGCGCATATGGCTTTTGATGACCCTGCCGATCGTGACCGGGTACGCCGGTTCTGGAATGCACCGCATCTGGCGACCCGGCCGGGCCGCAAGGCGGTCGAGCTGTTTGACGCGGTGCTCGACGGCGAAATCACGGCGCTGTGGGTCCTCGGCACCAATCCGGCCGCGAGCATGCCGCGCAGCGCTCGGGTGCGCGACGCACTCGCCGCCTGTCCGTTTGTCGTCGTCAGCGATTGCTGGCCGACTGCGACGACGCAACCGGCCGAGATCGTCCTGCCAGCCGCCGGCTGGGGCGAAAAGGACGGCACCGTGACCAATTCGGAGCGCCGCATCTCGCGCCAGCGGCCGTTTCGCACGCCGCCGGGCGAGGCCCGGCCCGATTGGTGGATGATGACCGAAGTCGCGCGACGCATGGGCTGGGGTGCGGCGTTTCCGTATCGCCGTCCGGCCGACATCTTCCGCGAGCATGCCGCGCTGTCGGGCTTCGAAAATAGCGGAGCCGAGAACAGCGGAGCGTCGCGGCGGATTTTCGATATCGGCGCGCTGGCGGCCCTCGATGATGGCGCATATGACCGGCTGCAGCCGGTGCAATGGCCGCTGCCGAATGGCGCGCGCTCGCCGTCGCCGCGGCTGTTCGGGGATGGAACCGGGTTTGCCACCGCCGATGGCCGGGCGCGCTTTGTGCCGACGCCATACCGGCCGCCGGCCAGCGCGACCGATCGGGTCTGGCCGCTGCTGCTGAACACCGGCCGGGTGCGCGACCAGTGGCATACGATGACCCGGACCGGCCGGGTGCCGCGGCTGATGACGCATCAGGGCGAGCCGCTCCTTGACATGCACCCGGAGGATGCGGCACGGCTCGGGCTCGCCGATGGCGGCCTCGCGCGCATCGAAAGCCGGCATGGGGCGAGCCTGCTGCCGGTCCGGCTGTCGGTCGGACAGCGCCGTGGCGAAGTGTTCGCGGCGATGCACTGGACCGATGAGTTCAGCTCGGCCGGTCCGGTCGATCGGCTGGTCGGCGCCGTGACCGACCCGGTTTCGGGCCAGCCCGAGCTGAAGGCGACACCGGTCCGGGTGACCCCGGTCGAAACCCTGTGGTGGGGGCTGCTGTTGCGCCAATCGCCGCGGTCGTTGCAAGGCCCATGTTATTGGGCACGGGTCCCGCTCGAGAACGGCCACGCCTATGAGCTGCGCGGCTGGGAGCCGCTGCCCGGCGGGGGCGATGCCGAGGATTGGGTCGGCGCCCTGTTGGGTGCGACGGCACGCGCCGAGCTAGTCACCTACGCCGATCCCGGACACTGCACCTTCCGCTATGCCAGCCTGGTCGGCAATCAGCTTGAAGCCTGCCTGTTTCTGACCAATGAGGCGGGCGCGCTGCCGGCCCGCGATCAGGTCGCAGCGATGCTCGGCTCGGTGGTAGAGGGTGAGGCGCGCACCGCGCTCTTGGCCGCTGCCAGTCCCGGTATGCGATCCGGCGATCACGGCCGCACCGTGTGCGCCTGCTTTGCCGTCGGATTGACGACGCTGCATCAGGCGATTGCCGAGCAGCGGTTGACGAGCGTCGCCGAGATCGGTGCCGCCCTGCGCGCCGGCACCAATTGCGGCTCGTGCATTCCTGAGCTGAGGGCTATCCTGCGCGCTGCCGGCGAGGCGGTGGCACTCGGGTGAGAAGCGAGTGAGCGACGACGACAGCATGGATCGCCCGCTATACGGGAAATGCGTGGCGCTGCCGGAGACTCGCGAGGCGGTGCGGCTCGCGCACATGCTCGAAGCCGAGGGGGCAACGACGCTGAGCTGCCCACTGGTGGCGATCGTCGCCGCCCCGGACCCGGCGCCGCTCATCGCTTGGCTGCGACGCTTCATCGACGCACCGTTCGACGACCTCGTGCTGCTGACTGGCGAAGGGGTGCAGCACCTGCACGCGATCGCCTGCGAGCAGCGGCTGGAGCCGGGGTTTCTCGCCGCGCTCTCGGCCACCCGCAAGATCACCCGCGGGCCAAAGCCGGCGCGGGCCTTGCGCGCGCTGGGGCTGGCCCCCGATCTGCGGGCGCAGGAACCGACCACCGAAGGTATCATCGCCAGCCTGTCGCGAGAAAAGCTGGACGGTCGGCGGGTCGGGGTGCAGCTTTATCCGGGTGCCGCGGACAACCGGCTTGTCGACTTTTTGCGCCGCGCCGGGACGGTGCCGGACCCGGTGGTGCCCTATGCCTATGCCTCGCAGGCGGATGACGACAAGGTCGCGGCCCTGATCGCGCAGCTGGCGGCTGGCACGATCGATGTGATCGCCTTCACCAGCGCGCCGCAGGTCCGGCGGCTTTTCGCGGTCGCTAGGACGCTGCATTGCGAGGACCGGCTGCAAGCAGGGCTTGCGCGCACCGCCGTCGCCGCGATCGGCCCGGTCGTCACCGCCGCGCTCGAACAGCACGGCGTCGCCGCCGCGATCGTGCCGAGCGGCAGCTACTTGATGAAGCCGCTGGTTCGGGCGATCGTTACGGCACTCGCCGCTTAGCAGCGTGCCTCGCGGCACCCGCGCCGCAGGCAGGCTCCGCAGATTTGTCGTTGCGCCCTGGCATTTAGCGCTTGCCTTGCTGCTATCGGATCGCTAGCGTAGCACCCATGCTCGCAGTTGCCGCCGCATCCGGCGCCCGTCTGGTCGCGCGATTTTGGTACCGCCGGTACATGATGGCGGCCTAGGATCGCGCGTCTGCGCTGTTCCCGAAGCCGCCCTGCCGAGGCGGCTTTCGTTTTTCAGGCTTTTCTTGATCCGAACGTCGCCGATCGTGGAGCGGCCTCCAACCCCAGGAGGTGAAGCATGAAACGACGACCGACACCCCGCCATGCGGCGATGCGACAATTTGGAGGGATCGTGAGATGACCGCGACATGGTCGCCGCGGAGCTGGCGCGGTTTGCCGATCCGGCAGGTGCCGGGTTATGCCGACGACAGCGGGCTCGCCCGGGTCGAGGAAACGCTAAAGAATTTTCCGCCGCTGGTGTTTGCTGGCGAGGCGCGCCGGCTGAAGGAACGGCTGGCCGCGGTGGCCGGCGGCAAGGCCTTTCTGTTGCAGGGTGGTGATTGCGCCGAGAGCTTTGCCGAGTTCCACCCGAACAATATCCGCGACATGTTCAAGGTGCTGTTGCAGATGGCGGTGGTGCTGACCTTTGGGGGCGGCCTGCCGGTGGTCAAGCTCGGCCGGCTTGCCGGCCAGTTCGCCAAGCCGCGCTCGTCGGACACCGAGACCCGCAATGGGACGACGTTGCCGTCCTACCGTGGCGACATCATCAACAGCCTCGATTTCGACGAAAAGGCGCGCGAGCCCGATCCGCAGCGCATGATCCAGGCCTACAGCCAGTCGGCGGCGACGCTGAACCTGCTACGCGCCTTCGCCCAGGGCGGCTATGCCGATCTGCACCGGGTGCATGCGTGGAACCAGGATTTTGTTGCCGATTCGCCGCAGGGCGAGCGCTACCGCGCGCTTGCCGACCGGTTGACCGAGACGCTCGATTTTATGGCGGCATGCGGGCTCGATTCGGAAACCACGCCGCAGATCCGCGAAACCGAGCTGTATACCTCGCACGAAGGGCTGTTCCTCGCCTACGAAGAGGCGCTGACGCGGGTCGATTCGACCACTGGCGATTGGTACGACTGTTCGGCCCATCTGGTGTGGATCGGCGACCGCACCCGCCAGCTCGACGGTGCCCATGTCGAATTCATGCGCGGGATCAAAAACCCGATCGGCATGAAATGCGGACCGACGCTCGAAACCGACGATCTGCTGCGCCTGGTCGACCGGCTCAACCCCGAGAACGAGGCGGGACGGTTGACGCTGATCACGCGGATGGGCTCCGACCAGGTCGAAGAGAAGCTGCCGCCGTTGCTGCGTGCCCTCAAACGCGAGGGGCGCGAAGTGGTCTGGTGCATCGATCCGATGCACGGCAATCGGATCACGCTGAGCAACGGTTACAACACACGCCCGTTCGGCCGCATTCTTGCCGAGGTCCAGGCCGCCTTCGCAATCCATCAAGCCGAGGGCACTCACGCCGGCGGGATTCATTGCGAGCTGACCGGGCAGGATGTGACCGAGTGCATCGGCGGTGCGCAGGCGATCCGCGAGGCGGACTTGGCCAACCGCTATCTGACGCATTGCGATCCGCGGCTCAACGCCACCCAGGCGCTCGAGCTCGCTTTCGAGATCGCCGATGCGCTGAAGCGCGCGCGCCACGGCAACGGCTTTCACGATAGGCCGCTTCTCGCCGCCGCTTCTTAAGGGGGCGCCGATGGCGGCGGCCCATGGGTCCGGGTCCAAGTCCGATCCGGGCTGCGGACCCGGCTCCTCTGCCGATGGGTCGCTATCGCTGGCGGCGCGCACCGACAGCTATTTCGTGAAGTCGAAGGCGATCGTCGGCCGGTTCGGCGATCGCCCGGCGACTTATGCGGTTTTTCTGCGCCGCCCGGTGATCAGCACGCCCCGCTTCGCGCTCGGGCTGCTCGAAAGCACCGCAACCGAACGCGGCACCAGTTTCGCCATCGAGCTTCACTACCCGGAGGGCGCGCTGGTCGGTGCCGGCGAGCCGATCTTTTATGTGACCGGTCCGCTCTACCATCTGGTCGATCTCGAAACCGTGCTGCTGCAAAAGCTCGGTCCGGCCTGTGTCGCCGCCTACAACGCCTATGCGATGTGCGCTGATCTGCCGAAAGTCGCGTTCCTGGCGATGGACGCGCGGCATTGCGCCGGCGCCGAGATGGCCGAGATGATGGCTTATGCCGCCGCGGTCGGCTCGGCCGCGGCACGGCGCGAAGTGGGTGCGGTCGGCTTTGTCGGCTGCGCTACGGATGCGACGGCGCATTTCTTCGGCCAGGAGAAGGGCGCAGGAACGATGCCGCACGCGCTGATCGGCTATGCCGGCTCGACCGTGCGCGCCGCCGAGATGTTCCGCGAGACCTTTCCCGACGAGCCGCTGACCGTGCTGATCGACTATTTCGGTCATGAGACCACCGATGCGGTCGCGGTCGGCCGCCGCTTTCCCGATCTCGCCGCCGCCGGCCTGCTGGCGGTGCGCATCGACACCCCCGGCAGCCGTTATTGCGAGGGGCTCGACCCGGCGCGTTCCTACGCGGTCATCGAGCGCCATGCGCCGCAAGCGATCCGCGGCTATCGCACCGAGGAGGAATTGCGCCATCTGGTCGGCACCGGCGTCTCGGCGGCGGCGATCTGGCATTTGCGCCAGGCGCTCGACGCGGCCGGTCTCGGTGGTATCAGGATCGTCGGCAGCTCCGGCTTTGGCCCGGCCAAATGCCGGATGATGGCGCTCGCCAACGCGCCGCTCGATGTGGTCGGCACCGGCTCCTACCTGCCGGAATTGTGGAGCGAGACCTACGCCACGGCCGACATCATCGCCTATGACGGCAAACCGATGGTCAAAGCCGGCCGAGAGTTTCTACTGCGCAAACCGGCGGCCGGCGCGCCTGGTGGAGATCAGGGCACGTTTTTGTGAGATGACAATCTGTCGCGGCTGGGATAGCGTTGATTTATGGTCCGGAGCCGGGCCGGCGAAGCGAGCAAAGGAAACGCCGCCTCGTTCGAACAGGAACAATACGTCGATCGGGCGGCATCTTGCGGAGCTGCCAAATTCAGCGGGGTATGTCGGCGCGCATCGAGTGATTTGACGGCGCAATCAAAGACAAGAAGCTGACACCAACAGTCAGGGCGCTGGGTTTGTGCTCTCGCATGGTCCTCCAGATCCGATCATCTGGGAGATCGTTTATGGCAGAAATCCGATCGATGGTCCGATCCGTGACCGAGGCTGGCTCGATCCTCGGACGCAAGCTGGACAGCATTCCGTTCAGCGGCTACCACGTATTGATCATTGCGGTCCTGGCGCTCGTCGGGTTCATCGAAGGCTACGACCTCGTGATGACCGGCTCGCTCCTGGTGCTGGCCAAAAAGCCGTTGCACCTGACTGAGACCGACATCCGCTGGCTCGCGGCCGGCCCGACTTTCATGCTGTGTCTCGGCGGCTTCTTTTTTTCGGCGATCTCGGATCATCTGAGCCGCAAAAGCATCGTGCTGATCGGCGTGATAGCAACGACGTTTCTGACGTTGCTGATCCCGCTGGTGCAAACCGCCGAGCAGCTGATCATCCTGCGCCTCCTGACCGGCATCGGCGCCGGCGGGGTGGTTTCGGCGGCGTTTCCGATCGCGGCCGAGCTGATGCCGGCACAGCACCGGCGCACCTATGGCGCCGTCTACGAGATGGCGCTGGCGACCTCGTTCACCGTGGTGCCGTTCATCGCCGGCCTGCTCGCCGGCAACCCCGACGCGTTCCGGTATCTGGCGCTGCCCGGCGGGCTGGCGCTGGCCGTCGTTCCGGTGATCGTCTATTTTGCCCTCCCCGAAAGCCCGCGCTGGTATCTGCGCAAGGGGCGGCCTGAGATCGCGGTCAATCTCGTCAACCTGATCATCAAGCGATCGGGCAGCCGCGTGGCGCCGTTGAATGTCGAAGCCCTCGGCGATAACGACCATACCCGGCCCGAGCAGCTGCCGCCTTATTGGGCCTTGTTCGCCCGCGGCCAGATACGCTGGACCGCAGTCGGTATTCTGGCCGGAATGTTCGCGGGGACCGCTTATTTTCTGATTTCGGTGCTGCTGCCAAAGGCGCTGGTCGACCAGCACGCGCTGCTGCCCGCGGCGGCTTTCGGTTTGACCTCGCTGGTCTATTTCGCCAGCATCCCGGGCAAGGCCTTCACCGGCTTTCTGATGGAGATCATCGGGCGGCGCTGGACGATCTTCTATGCGCTCGCCGGGTCGCTGCCCGGCATCTTCCTGATGCTGATGGCGCACCGAACTGGCCAGTATGCGACAATCGTGCTGGTCGCCGGCGGATTGATTACCGGCTTTACCGTGCTGTCGGCCTTCACCGCTTGCCGTGTTTATCTTTCCGAGCAGTTTCCGACGGCGCTGCGTGGTCGCGGCCACATCTTCGGCGAATCGTTCGCTCGCCTGTTCGCCGGCGGTATAGCGCCGTTTCTGATGACGCCGTACACCGCTTCGGCGTCGATCTTCTTCGGAACGATCCTCGTCGTGGTGGCGGTCGGCGCCCTTATTCCGGTGCTGTTCGGCAAGGAGACGATCGGTCAACTCGAAACCGTGTCCGAAACCGGGCCGGCGCTGGCCTGATCGGGCCAGTCCGCCGCGGCAAAGACTGGAGTGCGGGACTCCGCCCGCCAAACTGAACAAGGGCAACGCGCGAACCGGCAGCGCTCTCGGCCGGCCGCAGCGGCGGGGCTTCGGCAGAGCCCGAGAACGACGTAGCCGGAGCACCGCCGATCCATGACCGTGAAGCGCCGGCCCGTTTCGGCCGCGGCACGCCGCCGGGTTCAATCAGCCTGGGAAGATCAGCATGACAGACCTCCGTTCCGTCGCGCGCTCGGCACCGCCGGCCAGCTTTGTGCTCGGTCGCAAGCTCGACAGCATCCCGTTCAGCCCATATCACCTGATGGTCATTGTCGTCCTTGGGCTCGTCGGTTTTGTCGACGGCTATGACCTCGTCATGACGGGTGCGCTGCTGGTGCTGGCCAAGCAGCCGCTGCATATGACACCCGCCGAGATCCGCTTTCTCGCGGTCGCCTCGACGATGATGATTGTCGTCGGCGGGTTTATCGCCTCGACGATCTCCGACCATTTCAGCCGCAAGACGATCATGATAGTCGGCACCGCCGGCATCACATTCTTCACGCTGCTGATCCCGCTGGTGGCGACCGGTCCGCAGCTGATCGGCCTGCGCCTGTTGACCGGACTGGCCGGCGGCTTCGCCGTTTCGGCACCGTTTCCGATCGCCGCCGAGCTGATGCCGGCGCAGCACCGGCGCACTTATGGTGCGATCTACGAAATGTCGCTCGCCGCTGCATTCACCGTGTTGCCGCTGGTCGGCGTGGTGCTCGCTCATAATGCGAACGCGTTCCGCTGGATGGCGCTACCCGGCGGTGTCTCCTTTTTTGTCGTGCCGGCAATGATCTGGCTCCTGATTCCGGAGAGCCCGCGCTGGTATCTCCGTCGGGGCCGGGCCGAGACTGCGGTCGCCGCCGTCAATCGCATTATCCGGCGAGCCGGCAACCGGGTGCCGGCGCTCAGCCTCGAAGCGCTCGGCCAAAGCCTCGAACGGGCGCCCGAGCCGCTGCCGCCCTATCGCGCATTGTGGGCGCGCGGCCAGCTGCGCTGGACGCTCGTCGGGATCTCCAGCTACGTGTTCGCCGGCAGCGCCTTTTTTCTGATCTCCGTGCTGCTGCCAAAGGCGCTCGTCGATCAGGGCGGCACCGTCGCCACGAGCTTTGGAGTCGCAAGCCTGGTGTTCACCGCGAGCATCCCGGGGAAGGGTTTCACCGGCTTTCTGATGGAGGTCATCGGCCGGCGCTGGACCATTTTTTATGCCCTTGCCGGTGCGATCCCCGGGGTGCTGCTGATGATGCTGGCGCACCGTGCCGGGCCCTATGCGACGCCGGTGATGGTCAGCGGCGCGCTGATCACCGGGTTCACCGCGCTGTCGGGCGCCACCGCGTTCCGCGTCTACTTGTCCGAGCAATTTCCAACGGCGCTGCGCGGGCGCGGGCACATCTTTGGCGAATCGGTCGGCCGGATCTTTTCGGCGGTGCTGGCGCCGTTTCTGATGGAGCCGCATGTCGGTTCGCCGACGGTCTTCTTCGGGACGATTCTCGTCGTCGTCTCGGTCGGCGCCCTTGTCCCGCTGATCTTTGGTCGGGAAACCGTTGGCCAGCTCGAGACCGTGACCGAGACCGCCTCGGCCATGGCGTAATGTGCATCCGCGGGGAGCGGGACCCGGGTGGTCGCGTCAATTCTGCTCGCGGGTTTCCTTGAAGCGCAGGGTGGGCCATTCCTCGATCGTCGTGCGCAGATCCCAGGCGTTGCGCGCGAGGAAGACCGGAACCCCGTCATGGTCCTCGGCGCTCGATGACGGGTTCTTCAGGCGGAACCGCTCGATCTCGGCCGGGTCGTCGGTGTCGAGCCAGCGCGCCGCCTGGTAGGGGGCGCCTTCGAGCCGGGTGGCGAGCCCGTATTCGGCTTCGAGCCGTGTCGTCAGCACGTCGAGCTGCAACGCGCCGACGACGCCGACGATCCAGTCGCCGCCCGATGCCGGTTTGAACACCCGCGTCACCCCCTCCTCGGCCAACTGCTCGAGCGCATGGCGCAGATGCTTTGATTTCATCGGGTCGTCGACCCGCACCCGGCGCAGGATCTCGGGGGCAAAGCTCGGGATGCCGGCGACCCGGATCTCGGCGCCCTCGGTCAAGGTGTCGCCGATTCTGAGGCTGCCGTGGTTGGGGATGCCGATGATGTCGCCGGGCCACGCCTCCTCGGCGAGATTGCGCTCGCGCGCCAGAAAAAACACCGGCGCCGGCACCGACATGACCCGCCCGCTGCGGACATTCTTCAATTTCATGCCGCGCGCGAACCGGCCCGAGGCAAGGCGGACAAAGGCGATGCGGTCGCGGTGCTGCGGATCGACATTGGCCTGCACCTTGAAGACAAACCCGGTGACCTGCGGCTCTTCGGGCCGGATCGGGTGCGGCCCGTCGCTGCCGAACGCCGGCTGCGGGCGGGGCGGCGGCGCCAGCTCGGCCACCCCGTGCAGCAATTCACGCACGCCGAAATTGTTTAAGGCGCTGCCGAAGAACACCGGCGTCATCTGCCCGGCGCGAAACGCCTGCGCGTCGAACGGCGGGCACAGGCCGCGCGCCATCTCGACCTCCTCGCGCAGTTTCGCGAGTGCCGGCTTTGGCAATCGCCGCGCGAGCTCGGGATCGTCGAGCCCGCGGCAGCGAACCGGCAGAGCCTGCTGGTCGCGGGTGCTGCGCTCGAACAGCAACAGCGTGTCGGCGAAGAGATCGTAGATGCCGAGAAAATCGCGGCCCATGCCGATCGGCCACGAGGCCGGCGTCACATCGAGCGCGAGGCTCTGCTCGATCTCGTCAAGCAGGTCGAACGGGTCCCGGCTCTCACGGTCGAGCTTGTTGATAAAGGTCAGGATCGGCACGTCGCGCAGCCGGCAGACCTCGAACAGTTTGCGGGTCTGCTCCTCGATGCCGCGGGCCGCGTCGAGCACCATGACGGCGCTGTCGACCGCGGTCAGCGTGCGATAGGTGTCCTCGCTGAAATCCTGGTGGCCGGGCGTGTCGAGCAGGTTGAAGGTGATCCCGTCATGCTCAAAGGTCATCACCGCCGATGACACCGAGATGCCGCGCTCGCGCTCGATCGCCATCCAGTCGGAGCGTGTCCGCCGCCGGTCGCCGCGCGCCCTCACTTCACCCGCCAGCTGGATCGCGCCGCCGAACAGCAGCAGCTTCTCGGTCAACGTGGTCTTGCCGGCGTCCGGGTGCGAGATGATCGCAAACGTCCGCCGCCGCGCGATCTCGTCGGTAAGAATGCTCATCACTCCGGCTACGCATTACCGCAAGATGATCCGCCAGCCCGATAAGCGACGGCTCACCGCCTATATGGCTATCGAACGTGCCGCGCCAACGCCGTCGGATCAGGTGCCGTGCGCAATTCTAGCGGGCGTTGTCGACGCGCCGCCATATGGCGATTTCGCGCAGCAATGCCTCGATCGCGGCGCAGGCAAAGCCGAGCGAGGTCTCGTCGACGAACCTGCCGTCGCGGATCTTGTCGGCGGTGGCGGTGATGATGACCTCGCGCGCCAGCACTACCCGCGCCAGCATCGAGGCGAGTGTCACCCGCAGATGCTCGAGGCAGCGCGCGCCGCCCAGCGGCCCGCGCGAGATTGCCATGATCGCCACCGGCTTCGAGGCCATGACCGAGGCAAAGGCCGGGCGCGACGCCCAGTCGAGCGCGTTCTTCAACACGCCCGGGATGCTGTGGTTGAATTCGGGCGCGCACAGCACGACACCATCAGCGGCGTCGATCGCCGCCAGCAGCGCCTTGACCGGCGCCGGGCGCTTGTCACCCTCGAAATCCTGGTTGTAGGCGGGGATCGACGCCAGGTCCCAGATCGTCAGCGCGGCGCGGTCGGCGAACGTATCGCGCAGGGTTTCCAGCACGGCATTCGAGTAGGAGCCGGCGCGCAGACTGCCCGACATGGCGATCAGGTGCCGCTTCTCGGTCATTGTCCGGGATTTCCTCGGGAGGACGAAGGGCGGCTCGTCATAGCCAAAGCCGCTCGCGGATGGCAACCTCGTCGCGCGCGTACTGGGTCGAGGCACGGCCCGCAGACGCGAACATGGCCATGTGGAGAGGGGTGCGGGGATGAGCTTGCGTGCGTCCCGGCGCGGGTTGGTGCCGCCCTTTATCGCGATGGATGTGCTGCGCGCTGCCAACGAGCGCGAGGCCACTGGCGCCGACGTGATCCATCTCGAAATCGGCCAGCCTGGCACGCAGGCACCCGCAGCGGTGCGCGAGGCGGCACGGCGTGCCCTCAACGAGGCGCCGATCGGCTATACCGATGCGCTCGGTATCGCACCGCTGCGCCGGGCGATCGCCGGGCATTATCGCGAACGATACGGGGTCGCGGTCGATCCTGCTGAAGTGGTCGTGACCACCGGCTCCTCGGCGGCGTTCCAGCTGGCGTTTCTCGCTGCGTTCGAGGCCGGCGACCGGGTGGCGCTGGCGAGCCCCGGCTATCCCGCCTATCGCAACATGCTCGCCGCACTCGGCCTCGAGCCGGTGCTGGTCGAGGTCGGCGAAAACAGCCACTATCAGCCGACCCCCGAACTCCTGGCCGCGACCGGCCGGCTCGACGGCCTCGTCATCGCCAGCCCGGCCAACCCGACCGGCACGATGATCGCCGCCGCCGAGTTGGCGCGGCTCACCGGCTGGTGCCGCGAGCGCGGTATCCGCCTCGTCTCGGACGAGATCTATCACGGTATCACCTATGAGGCGCCGGCGGCGACGGTGCGCGCCTATGACCGCGACGCGGTCGTCGTCAACTCGTTCTCCAAATATTACAGCATGACCGGCTGGCGGCTCGGCTGGATGCTGGCGCCGCCCGATCTCGCGCGCTCGGTCGAATGCCTGGCGCAGAATTTTTACATCTCGCCGCCGGCCTTGTCGCAGCTGGCGGCGATCCCGGTATTTGGCTGCCGGGCCGAGCTCGACGGCCATGTCGCGCGCTATCGTGCCAACCGCGATTTGATGATCGATACGCTGAGGGTCGCCGGGCTCACCCGCGTCGCGCCGGCCGAGGGCGCCTTCTACCTCTATGCGGACGTATCGAGCGTGACCGGCGACAGCGTGGATTTCTGCCGCCGTCTGCTGGCCGAGACCGGGGTCGCGATCACCCCGGGGCTCGACTTTGATCCGGCTCACGGAAAGGGTTGGGTTCGCCTGTCGCTGGCCGGCGCTGCCGAGGCGGTCGCCGAGGCTGCACGCCGGCTCGCCCGGTGGCTGCCGCGGGCCGGTTGAAGGGACGCAGCGGCGACCGGCGCTGCTCGGCTCCCGGATCCGCAAAAGCCGGGATTGACAATCCGGCAAACTAAGAACAAAAAGGGAACTGTAATAACCCCGGTTATAGCGGCAAGGATGGCTGCCGGGCATGTCCCGCGAATTGCTGACAGCGTTGCGCGAGCAGGTTCGGCGAATCGAACGGCGGGCCATAGCCATGCACGGCACCACGCCGTTCGGACTTGCCGCGATCGACCGGGCCTTGCCGGGTGGCGGGCTGGCGCGCGGCGCCTTGCATGAAATTCGGGGAACGGCCGGCGACGAGGAAGACGGCGCGCTCGCCGCCGCCTTCGCCGCCATCATCCTCGGCCGGCTTCTCGCCGCGGCCGCCGGCATCGTGCTGTGGTGTCTGCCGCGGCCCGATCTGTACGGGCCGGGCCTCGCCGCTTGCGGGCTCGATCCCGCCCGGCTCGTGCTGGTCGAGGTGCCGCGCGACGCCGACATCCTGTGGGCGATGGAGGAAGGGCTGCGCGCTCCCGGTCTCGTTGCGGTGGTCGGTGAAGTCGGCACGCTCGCCGCGGTGGCGAGCCGGCGCTTGCAGCTCGCGGCGGAGCGCTCCGGTGTTACCGCTCTGCTGCTGCGGCGCTGGCGCGATGCGAGGGAAGCGGCGCGCGAGCGCAATCTGCCGAACGTCGCGACGACACGCTGGCGGATCACCGCACTGCCGTCGCAGCCCCCGCCCATTCCTTCTCTTGCTGGCAGGGGAGGGTCGGGAGGGTGGCTCGGGGTCGGATCGGCACGCTGGCGGGTCGAGCTGCTGCGCTGCCGCGGTGGTGCACCGGCTTCTTGGCAGATGGAGGTGGCGGATGCGACGGGTTCTCTATCTGTGGTTGCCGCAATGGCCGATCGACCGGCGCCGCCAATCCACGCTGTCGCGTCCGAAAATCTCCGCCGCTCCGGCTGAGGAGCCGCCATTCGCCACGGTGATCGATGCCGCCGGGCGGCGTCTCATCGCCGCGGTCAACCCGTCGGCTGTGGCGGCCGGTCTCGCTCCGGGGATGCCGCTGGCCGATGCCCTCTCCTTTCTGCCCGGTCTCGCCACCGCCTTGGCCGAGCCCGCGACGGATGCCGCCGCCTTGCGCCAGCTGGCCGAGTGGTGCGGCCGCTACAGCCCGTGGACGGCCCCCGACGGGTCCGACGGCGTGCGGATCGAGATCACCGGTTCGGCGCATCTGTGGGGTGGAGAAACGGCCCTCGCCGCCGATCTCGCGGCCCGGCTCGACCGTCGCGGCTTTGCTTGCCGGATCGCCATCGCCGACACGCTTGGTGCCGCCTGGGCATTGGCCCGTTTCGCACCGGCGGGCGATCGCATCGCGATCCTGCCGGTGGCGGCGACACGGGCCGGTCTCGCGGCACTGCCGGTCGAAGCATTGCGCCTCGATCCGGCTGCCGTGCAGGGGTTGCGCCGGGTCGGGCTGAAGCGGATCGGCGATCTCGCAGCGATGCCGCGCGCGGCATTGGCCCGGCGGTTCGGCGAAACGGTGATGCAGCACCTCGACCAGGCGCAAGGGGATTTGCCCGAGCCATTGTCGCCGCTCGGCGAGATACCGGTTCGCCGGGTGCGGTTGAGCTTTGCCGAGCCGATTGCCGATCCTGCCGATCTGGTGCGCGCGACCGAGCGTCTCGCCGCCGATCTCGTCACCCGTCTGGCATGCGAGGGAGCGGGCGCGCGCCGCCTCGATCTCGCCTTTCATCGGGTCGATGGCCGGGTCGAGCGGATCCGGCTTGGCACCGCCCGCCCCAGCCGCGACCCGCATCACCTTGCCGCCCTGCTCACGGAACGCCTCGATACCATCGATCCCGGTCTCGGCATCGAGGACGTGATCCTCGCCGCCTTTGCCGTCGAGCCGCTGACCGTCGAGCAGTTCCACCTCGCCGGCGCTTCTGGAGGTGTTGCATCGGGCGAGGACATTGCGCCGCTGCTCGATCGCCTCGGCAACAGGCTCGGGCTCGATGCGCTCTACCGGCTCGAAGCGCGCCCGAGCCATATCCCCGAGCGTGCCTCGGTCCAGGTTGCGCCGATGCTGTCCCCGGCAGATGCGCAGGGGCGCGATCCTCCCGGCAGACCGCCGCGGCCGATCCGGCTGTTCACTCCGCCGCAGCCGATCGAGGCGGCCTGGCTGTTGCCCGACGACCCGCCATTTCGTTTCACCTGGCGCCATCGCTCGCATCGGGTGGCGCGCGCCGACGGGCCGGAGCGGATCGCCGGGGAATGGTGGCGGCTCGACGCCTCGGATTGTGGCGATGCGGTTCGCGACTACTATCGGGTCGAGGACCAGGACGGGTGCCGCTTCTGGCTGTTTCGTGCCGGTCTCGCCGGTGGCGATCACTGGCCGCGCTGGTATGTCCATGGCGTCTTCGCCTGATCGCCCGCCCGGCTATGCCGAGCTGCAGGTCACCACCAACTTCTCGTTTCTGCGCGGGGCGGCGCATCCGGCCGAACTGGTGAGGACCGCGGCAGCACTCGGCCACGCCGCGATCGCGATCACCGACCATAACAGTCTTGCCGGCATCGTGCGTGCGCATCAGGCGGCGCGGGAGGTCGGGCTGCGCCTCGTGGTCGGTTGCCGTCTCGATCTCGCCGATGGCATGAGCCTGCTCGTCTTTCCCGAGGATCGCGCCGCCTATGGCCGGCTGACACGGCTCCTGACCCTCGGCAAGCGCCGCGCCGCCAAGGGTGAATGCCGGCTCGATTATGCCGATGTGACGGCCGATGGTGCGGGGCTGGTCACCGTCGTGCTGCCACCCGATGACCCGCGCCCCGGGACGGATTTTGCCGCCTTCGCCGCGCGCGTCGCGGCGGATTTTGCAGGCCGTGCCTATCTTGCCGCGCATCATCTCTATCGCGGTGACGATGCCCGGCGCATCGCCGGTCTGGCGGCATTGGCCCGGGGGGCCGGGCTGCCCCTGGTTGCGGCCAATGATGTGCTCTATCACGTCCCCGGGCGTCGCCCGCTGCAGGATGTGCTGACCTGCATCCGCGCAGGCTGCACGATCGCAGAGGCTGGCTTTCGCCTCGCCGCCAATGCCGAACGCCACCTCAAATCGCCGCAAGAAATGGCGCGGCTGTTCCGTGGGCACGAGGATGCCGTGGCACGCAGCCTTGAGATCGTCCGGCGCTGCCGGTTCAGCCTCGACGAATTGCGTTACGAATACCCGGACGAGACCGCCGCCGACGGCCGCACGCCGCAGCAGCGCCTCACCGATCTCGCCTGGGTAGGCGCCGCCGCGCGCTTTCCGCAAAGCATCCCCGACAAGATCCGCCACCAGATTGTGCACGAATTGCAATTGATCGAGCGGCTCGATTACGCTCGCTATTTCCTGACCGTGCACGACATCGTGCGGTTCGCGCGGGAGCACGGCATCCTGTGCCAGGGACGCGGCTCGGCCGCCAATTCGGCGGTGTGTTATTGCCTCGGCATCACCGCGGTCGATCCGGCGCGCATCGACGTCCTGTTCGAGCGCTTCATCAGCACCGCGCGCAACGAGCCGCCCGATATCGATGTCGATTTCGAGCATGAGCGGCGCGAGGAGGTGATCCAGTACATCTATGAAAAATACGGCCGCGACCGGGCCGGGCTCGCCGCCACCGTGATCTGTTACCGCTCGCGCTCGGCAATCCGCGAGGTCGGCAAGGTGCTGGGGCTCAGCGTCGATGTCGTCGCCGCGCTGGCCGGCATCGTGTGGGGCTGGTCGAACGATCCGATCGCCGATCTCAGAGTGCGCGAGGCCGGGCTCGACCCGACCGACCCGACCCTGCGCACCGCACTCGATCTCGCCGCCGAGCTCACCGGTTTTCCACGCCATCTGTCACAGCATGTCGGCGGCTTTGTGATCACCCGCGGTCCGTTGAGCGAACTGGTGCCGATCGAGAATGCGGCGATGGCGGACCGCACCGTCATCGAATGGGACAAGGACGACCTCGACGCACTCGGCATCCTGAAGATCGATGTCCTGGCACTCGGCATGCTGACCTGCATCAGGAGGTCGTTCGCGCTGATCGAAGAGTGCTACGGCCGCTCGCTCGGTCTCGCCACCGTGCCGGCCGAGGACCCGGCGGTCTACGATATGCTGAGCCAAGCCGATTCGGTGGGTGTGTTCCAGGTCGAGAGCCGGGCGCAGATGACGATGCTGCCCAGGCTGCGCCCGCGCCAATTCTACGATCTGGTGATCGAGGTCGCGATCGTGCGGCCGGGACCGATCCAGGGCGACATGGTGCACCCCTATCTGCGCCGCCGCTCCGGGATCGAAGATGTGACCTATCCCGGCAAATTGCGCGCGGTGCTGGAAAAGACCAAGGGCGTGCCATTGTTTCAGGAGCAGGCGATGAAGATCGCCATTGTCGGCGCCGGCTTCACACCGGACGAAGCCGACCGGCTGCGCCGCGCGATGGCCACCTTCAAGCGCAATGGCGACATCCACCTGTTCCGCGACAAGTTCGTCACCGGCATGGTCGCGAACGGCTACGAGCGCGATTTTGCGATGCGCTGCTTCAGCCAGATCGAGGGGTTCGGCACCTACGGCTTTCCCGAGAGCCACGCCGCGAGCTTTGCGCTGCTCGTCTATGTCTCGGCCTGGATCAAGTGCTTGCATCCCGAGGTGTTCGCTTGCGCCTTGTTGAACAGCCAGCCGATGGGGTTCTACGCGCCGGCGCAGATCGTGCGCGACGCGCGCGAGCACGGCGTCACGGTATTGCCGGTCGATATCAATTGCAGTCAATGGGACTGCGTCCTCGAAGAAATTCCGAGTCATCGTGGCGCATTCGGTTCTTCGTCATGGCCGGGCTCGACCCGGCCATCCACGGATCCGCGGGTCAAGCCCGCGGATGACGATGGGGCAAGCGGGAATGGCAAGTGTCGGCGATGGGCGTTGCGCCTGGGGTTCCGGCAGATCAAAGGGTTTGCCGAGGCCAATGCCGAGCGGTTGGTCGCCGCCCGCGGCGCGGGGTATCGCGATGCCGACGAGTTGTGGCGGAAGAGCCGACTTGGCCGCAGCGCGCTCGAACGCTTGGCGGAGGCCGACGCCTTCGGCTCGCTCGGGCTCGACCGCCGCCGCGCGCTATGGGCACTGAAGGCGCTCGGCGAGCCGCCTTTGCCGCTGTTCGCCGCGGTGAATGCCCGGCGCGCAAAGATAGAACCCTCGCCCCCCATAGGGGGGAGAAGGCAGGGTGAGGGAGGCTTCTCCCGACCGGCGCTTCTGGAATCCCCCGCCTCACCCCAACCCTCTGCGCCCCCGGAGGCGGAAAGGGAGAGATGGGCCGCGGCGCTGTTGCCGCCGATGCCACTGGGCGAGCAGGTGGTCGAGGATTACGCCAGCCTCGGCCTGAGCCTGAAGCGCCATCCGCTGGCGTTGCTGCGCGGCGAGCTCAGCCGCGACGGGCTGGTCACCGCTGCCGACCTAGCGCATCTGCCGGTCGATCGCCGGCTGTCGATCGCCGGGATCGTGCTGATCCGGCAGCGCCCGGGCAGCGCCAATGGGGTGGTCTTCATCACGATCGAGGACGAGACCGGGGTCGCCAACCTGATCGTCTGGCCGCCGATCCTCGAACGCTTCCGCCGCGCCGCCCTCGGCGCGACACTGCTCTCATGCACCGGAAGATTGCAGCGCGAGGAGAGGGTCATCCATGTCGTCGCCGACCGCCTCGCCGATCTGACGCCGCGGTTCGACACCTTGCGCGAGCGCACCGGTGCCGCCGACCCCCCGTTCGGACTGCCGAACATAATGCCCGGCAGCGCCGCCCGCGACATCGTCGTGCGCAGCCGCAACTTCCGCTAGCCCGCAGGCTCCGGCTCGCCCCCTTTGCCTGCCGCGAGGATTGCGGCGCGGGCGAGCGCGTCGGCGCGCTCGTTCTCGGGGTGGCCGGCATGGCCGCGCACCCATTCCCAGGCGACCGAGTGGCGAGCCGCGGCGGCATCGAGGCGCTGCCACAAATCGACATTCTTGACCGGCTTCTTGTCAGCGGTGCGCCAGCCGCGCGCCTTCCAGGCATGGATCCACCGGGTAATGCCGTCGCGCAAATACTGGCTATCGCTGAAGAGCCGCACCCGGCAGGGCCGTTTCAGCGCTTCGAGCCCGGCGATCGCCGCGGTCATTTCCATGCGGTTGTTGGTGGTGTCGGGCGCGAACCCGGAAAGCTCCTTTTCAACGTATTCGGGATCTTGGCGCGATGCGTCGCGCCGATGCGGGTGCCAGCGCAGGATCGCGGCCCAGCCGCCGGGGCCGGGATTGCCGCTGCAGGCGCCGTCGGTGAAAATCTCGACCTCGGCCGGCATAATTTCGGTCGCCGCCACCCGCTCCGGCTCAGACATCGAGGCCATAATCGCGGGCACTCGTCACGGTGCGGTGAAAGCGCAGCCGGCGCAGGAATTCGACCGGGTCCTTGGGTCGGACCAGGGCCGCTGGCGGCTGGTTGAGCCAATCGAACAACCGGGTCAGCAGGAAGCGCAAGGCGCTGCCGCGGGCCAGCAGCGGCAACGCCGCGAACTCGGCCGGCGCCATCATCCGGGTCCGGCGATAACCGTCGAGCAGCAACCGTGCCTTGGTCACGTTGAGGCTGCCATCGGCCTCGAAGCACCAGGCGTTGAGGCAAACGGCCAGATCATAGGCAAGAAAGTCGGTGCAGGCGAAATAGAAGTCGATCAGCCCGGACACCTCGCGGGCGCGAAAAAACACGTTGTCCGGAAACAAATCGGCATGGATCACCCCCGCCGGCAGGTCGCGCGGCCATGCCTCTTCCAGAAATGCCAGCTCCTCCGCAAGTTCCTCGGTCAGCCCCGGCTGGACCTCGCCGGCGCGCGCCGCGCACGCCTCGAACAGCGGCCGCCAGCCGGCGACCGACAGATCGTTTGCCCGAATCATCCCAAAATCGGCGCCCGCGCCGTGCAGCCCGGCCAAGGCCCGGCCGAGCCCGGCGCAATGAAAGGTCTGAATGCGGCGCGGCCACATGCCGGCGAGAAACGTCACCATCGCCGCCGGGCGGCCGCACAGTTCGCGCAGCGCCACTCCGTCGCGGCCGCGCAGCGGGGTCGGGCAGGCGACGCCACGCCGGGCAAGATGATCCATCAGCGCGATGAAGAACGGCAGGTCCTGGCGCGCCACCCGTCGCTCGTACAAGGTCAGGATGAAATTGCCGCGCTCGGTCGTCACCAGAAAGTTCGAGTTCTCGACCCCCTCGGCGATGCCCTTGCACGACAGCACCTCACCAATATCGTAGAGTGCCACAAAGGCCCTCAGCTCGTCGTCGGCGACGTCGGTATAAACGGCCATCGGCAGTCCTAGCGGTCGGTCCCAGCGGTTCCGGCATCGGCCCGGACTTGTGCGCCGAGCGAGGCTCGAATACAGTCCCGGCGCCGTCGATGCACTGCTGCACAGCGTGGCAACCGGCGACGACATGGGTGGGGGAAGAAACAGTGGCCGAGCCGATCCCAGCGCAAAAAGAGCCCTACGGCATCACTGTCGAAGCCGGCAAGAGATATTTCTGGTGTGCCTGCGGGCGCAGCGGCAAGCAGCCGTTTTGCGACGGCTCGCATCAGGGGACCGGGCTCGTGCCGGTGCCGTTTACCGCCGCTGCGACTGGGGAGGTCTGGCTGTGCGGCTGCAAGCAGACCGCAGGCAAGCCGTTCTGCGACGGAACCCATAACGGGCTGTGATCCGGGCCCGGGCCGCACAAGCGGCGACAGTATCCGTCCTCGTCCTGCTCTCCGGCTGTAGCTGGATTTCGTCGCCATTCGCGTCGAAGCCGGCCGTGCCGTGTCCGAGTGCGGTCATCCTGAGGCCGCTGGCCAATACCGCGGTGTTTGGCCCGGCGCCTGAGCGGCGACCGCAAAACGTGGCGTTCTACGGCTTGCTGAGCGAGGTCGACCACACCTGCCAGTACACCGGCGATGCAGTGCAGGTGAACCTCGACGTGATTGTGATTGGGCAGCGCGGACCGGCCGCCAAGGGAAATACAGTCGATCTCGATTACTTTGTCGCGGTCACCGGACCCGACCGCACCATCCTCAGCAAAAAGCCGTTCGCCGTGCGGGTCACCTTTGATCCCGACCAGATCCGCGCCGGTGTCACCGACCACATCGAAGAGACGATCCCGCTCGCCGGCCATCAGGGGAGCGATCTCGACATCCTGCTGGGTTTCCAGCAGCCCCCCGACGTCATCGATTTTTATAAGCATTTTCGGGGCCGCTGAGCCCGCCTGTTGCGACCGTGCCGGGCCGGCGCTCGCGCATCAGCCGGGCGACCGCGGCAGCCTCGGCCTCGCCCTCGGCCTCGAGCGCGGCGATGATGCGCGGCGGATCGGCGGCCGGACGGTTCTGGCTCAGCTTGTATTTGCCTTCGAGGCGGGTGACGGCGATGTCGAAACCGACGATGCCCCTGATCATCCCCTTCAGATAGGCGGCCGGCTGCTCCGCCATGCGCCAGGGTGCGGCACGTCCGGCCTCGTGGCGCTCGGCAAGGCGATGCAGAAATCCGCGCAGCCATTCCTCGTCCGAGACCAGCCGGGGCAGGCCATAGGCGTGGACGTCGGCATAGTTCCAGGTCGGCACCGCCGGACCCTGCTCATACCAGCCGGGCGAGACATAGGCATGCGGACCGGCAAAGATCGTCAGCACCTCGCCGCCATGTGCCAGATCCGCGACCTGCGGGTTGGCGCGTGCGAGATGGCCGTGCAGGTGCAGCGTGTCCCCGTGATGCTCGACGAGAAGCGGAATATGGCTCGCCACCATCCCTGCCGAGCCATGGCTGACGAGCAGGGCGAACTCGTGGCGCTCGAGATGCGCGATCAGCACCTCCGGGCGCGCCTCGGCAAAAGCCGGGGGCAGATAGACCACCGAAATCCTCCTGGTTGTGCTCAGCCGAAATGCTTTAGCACAACCGAGGCGACGAGGACTGCTCCGCTGAGCAGCAGCACGAGACCCGAACTGCGGCCGATCCAGGCGAGATGGCGCGGCTCGATCGACCGGCGAAACATGCCGACCCCGGCATTCAGCGCCAGCCACCACAACAACGATCCGACCCAGACCCCGAGCACCATGAAGGACGAGCGCAGCAGCGTCGCCCGCGAGCCGCCGAGACCGAGTGCCGCGAATATCGCCAGAAAGACCAGGATCGTCACCGGGTTGGTGATGGTCAAGGCAAAGGCGGAGGCGAAGTCGCGGAACAGGGTTTCCGGATCCACGGCTTCGGTCATCCGGTCCGGCCGCCTCGGCAACAGGGCGGTTCCGCCGGAATAGATCAGATAGGCGCCGCCGCCGATGCGCAGCCAGTTTTCATAGCCGAAGAGCCAGCTGGAAACGAAGGTCAGTCCGAATGCCGCGATTGCACCAAACAGCGCATCGGCGGTGGCCGCGCCGAGCCCGGAGACCAGCCCCGACAGCCGGCCGGCAAAAATGGTCCGGCGCAGACACAACACGCCGACCGGGCCGACCGGAACCGCGATCACGATCCCGACCACGATCCCCTTGACCAGCATTACCAAGAGCATCGGCGGCTGCTTTGGCTGCGAAGGCACGGCAATGTGCGGGAAGGCGGGGCGGTGTGCAATGCGCGATGCGACGGGCCATAAGTGTCGCGAGCGGTCGAGCTGCGCTATGCTCGGTGCCATACCGCTCGATCAACACCACCGGAGGGTCCGATGAGTGCCGCTGCCGAGAATGCCTACAGCTTCGCATTCGTGTCGATCGACGGCGATCCGCTGGCGCTCGACGCCTGGCGCGGCCGGCCGGTACTGGTCGTCAATACCGCCTCCTATTGCGGATATACGCCGCAATACCGTGCGCTCGAAGCCGTGTGGCAGCGCTATCGCGACCGCGGGCTGGTGGTATTGGGCGTGCCGTCCAACGATTTCGGCCAGCAGGAGCCGGGCTCGGAGGCCGAGATCAGGAATTTCTGTGCAACCAACTACGCGGTGGATTTCCCGATGACGCAGAAGTGCCGGGTCATCGGTGCCGCAGCGCACCCGTTCTACCGCTGGATCGCCGACAATCTGGGCGAGGCCGGCACCCCGCGCTGGAACTTCCATAAATACCTGGTCGGGCCCGACGGCACGCTCGCCGGCGCCTGGCCGGCGCAAGTGGCACCGGACGATCGCCGCATCACCGGCGAAATCGACGAAATGCTGGCGAAAGGCTGACGCCCGCCCTGGCGGCTATCGAGAACGAACTGGTCGAGCAGCGTCAGCGCCGCCGGCGGCACCACGCCCGCGGCGTTCGGGATCATGTGGATATGGTAACGACGACGATCTCACCGGAATTGCCGGCATAAGCGGATGCTGCGGCGAGCAATCCGCGCAGCGCCAGCGGCAATGTCCAACGGAACCGGTGCATCCCTTTCCTCCCTCGAGCGAATCTCTGTGGCATGCTCGGCTCGCGTCTATTCAACGAGATTGCCCGGTCGATCGTCGAATGGTGCTTCCAGTAAAGGCTGGATAGCGTTCAACGGTGCCTGGGTAGCGGCCGAATTGCTGAAGTTCTGGTATGCGGTGGTGTCTTTCCAGACTTCGACGACCGAATAGAAATTCGGCCGCTGGATTTGCTGGTTCACGTTGCAGCTGACGAGCCCGGCCGCACCGCGTGCCAGCAGCGCCAGCCGGTTCAGCTTGTTGCCGCCCTGGTCGGCCACGGCCGCCGATTGAGCAAGATCGTTGGTAAAACGAGACAAATCGTCACATCAAGTGGTTCTCGGCAGGCCCTGGAGGTGCTCCATTGCCACCGGCGAGATCAGCCCGGCTGGTGGTCCACGAGATGCGGAGCCCTGCCGGCCGGCATCACCATGCCCGAAAAAAGCCGTACTCGGCGGCTCATTGAACGGCCTGGAGGGGAAGGGGCCCGATGGCCAGCGCGATCACCGCGACGCACGAGTTCGCGGCGCCGGCGGCTTGGTGCGTGCTTGCGCCGCGCAGTGATCGCGGTCGGTGCGCAGTGGCACAACGGCGCCTGATGCGAGGGGCGGGCGAATGTTGGAAATCCGTCATCTGATCAAGCATTTCGGCACGCTGGTCGCGGTCGATGACGTGTCCTTTGCCGTACCGCGGGGCGAAGTGCTGGGCTTTCTCGGCCCGAACGGCGCCGGCAAGTCGACGACGATGAAGATGATCACCGGCTTTGTCGCACCCACGGCCGGAACCGCGATCGTCTGCGGTCACGACATCGGCCGCGAGCCGGTTGCGACAAAACGCTGCATTGGCTACCTGCCCGAGGGCGCGCCGGCCTATCCCGACATGACCGCCGCCGAGTTTCTCGGCTTTATCGCCCACATCCGCGGCTTCTCCGGGCGTGAGGCCCAGCTGCGCATCGGCCGGGTGGTCGAGATGATTCATATCGCCGAGGTGCTGCACCAGCCGATCGAGACTTTGTCCAAGGGCTATCGCCGTCGCGTCGGGGTGGCCCAGGCGCTGTTGCACGACCCGCCGGTGCTGATCCTCGACGAGCCCACCGACGGGCTCGATCCCAACCAGAAATACGAGATGCGGCGGATCATCACGGCGATGCGCCCGGAAAAGGCGATCGTCATCTCGACCCATCTGCTCGAAGAGGTCGAGGCGGTGTGCAGCCGGGCGATCATCATTGCTCACGGCCGTGTCCTCGCCGACGCGACCCCGGCCGAACTCGCCCGCCGTTCCCGCCATCACAACGCGGTGCGGATCGTTGCCGGCGGCGGCGATTCCGCGGAGATTCGTGCCGCATTGCTGCGGCTGCCGGCGGTCGCCGCGGTCGAGGCAATCGAGGATGGCGAGGGACCGGCCTTGCTCGTGACGCCGCGCGACGGCGAGGAGGTCATCGCCGATGTTGCCGATCTTGCCCGCGCGCACCGTTGGCCACTGACTATGTTGCGGGTCGAGCGCGGCCGGCTCGACGACGTGTTCCGGACGATTACGACGGCACCGCTTGGCACAACGGCACCGCTTGGCACAACGGCACCGCTTGGCACAACGGCACCGCCCAGTGTGGCGCCCGACAGCGCGGCCTGACCGCCGATGCGCAATGTCTTGACCATCTTCCGGCGCGAGCTTGCCAGCTATTTTGCCACCCCGCTCGCCTATGTGTTCATTGTCATCTTTCTGGTGATGGCCGGCGTGCTGGCGTTTTTTGTCGGCGATTTCTTCGAGCGCGGCCAGGCCGACCTGCAGCCGTTCTTTGCCTTTCATCCGTGGCTCTACCTGGTGCTGATCCCGGCATTGTCGATGCGGCTGTGGGCGGAAGAACGGAAAAGCGGGACGATCGAGCTGTTCCTGACGCTGCCGATCCGGATGACCGAAGCGGTCGTCGGCAAATTCCTCGCCGCCTGGTGTTTCGCCGGCATTGCGCTCTGCCTGACATTTCCGTTCTGGGTCACCGTCAACCTGCTCGGCAATCCCGACAATGGGGTGATCCTGGCAAGCTATATCGGCAGCTGGCTGATGGCCGGCGCATTGCTCGCGATCGGCGCCTGCGTGTCGGCGGTGACCAAGAACCAGGTCATCGCCTTTGTCGTCACCGCGGCCATTGCCTTTGTGCTGACCGCCGCCGGCTCGCCGGTGGTGCTGGGACTGCTCCAGGGATGGGCGCCGGCCTGGTTGCTCGGGTCGGTCGCCGGGATCAGCCTGCTCGACCATTTTAGCGGCATCACCCGCGGTGTGCTCGATATGCGCGATGTCGCCTACTTCGTTTCGATCATGATCGCCTTCCTGTTCGCCAACGCGATCCTGGTCGATCTCGAAAAAGCCGAGTGAGATGAACGCCACGACCCGCCCGGCCGGTCTCTTCGGCTCGCGCCGCGCAATCGCGGTTGCAGCCCTTGTCTGCATCGCGCTGCTGCTGGTGTCGGTCAACATCATCATCGACCGTTTCTTCAACGCCCGGCTCGACCTGACCCAGCAGCATCTCTACACGCTGTCGCCGGGGACGTTGCACACGCTCGCCCAGATCGACGAGCCGATCACGCTGCGCTTCTACTATTCGCAGCGGCTCGGCGAGCAGGTTCCGGCCTATGGCGTCTATGCCCAGCGCGTGCGCGAGCTGCTCGCCCAATATGTCGCGGCGGCGCATGGCAAGCTGCGCCTCGAAGTCTACAACCCGCAGCCCTATTCGGCGGTCGAGGATCAGGCGGTGGCCTTCGGGCTGCAGGCGGTGCCGCTCGACAGCGAGGGGGATCAGGTCTATTTCGGCCTCGCCGGCACCAACTCGACCGATGATCAGCAGATCATCGCGTTCTTCTCACCCGAGCGCGAACGCTTTCTCGAATACGACCTGACAAAGCTCGTCCACAGCCTCGCCTTTCCGAAAAAGACCGAGGTCGGGCTGATCAGCACCCTGCCGCTTCAAGGCAACATGATGCTGATGATGCGCGGCCAGCCGAGCCGGCCGATGGCGGTGATGCAGCAATTGCAGCAGCTCGACAAGGTCGTGCCGCTCGCCACCGATGTCGCCGCCATTCCCGCCGATGTGGATGTGCTGATGATCGTGCATCCGCAACATTTGCCGCCGAAGACATTGTTTGCGATCGACCAGTTCGTGCTGAAGGGCGGCAAGGCGCTGATCTTTGTCGACCCGCACTCCGAGCTGCAGGCCTCGCAGCCGAGCCAGTTCAACCCGCCCGGTGCTTCGACCGCAAGCAACCTCGTACCGCTGTTCAAGAGCTGGGGGATTTCGATGTCGCCCGATTTTGTCGCGGGCGACCTGCGCAACGCGCAGGAGGTCAGCGTGCCGGTCCCCGGTCATGGCGATCAGCCGCTCGACTATGTCGCCTGGCTCGACCTCCCCGCCGCAAACCTCAACCGCAGCGACATGATCACGGCCGATCTGAGCCACATCGCGATGGCCTCGGCCGGGATCATCGAGCCGCTGGCGGGTGCCAAGACGACGATTGAGCCGCTGATCTGGACCTCCCGCGATTCTGAAAAGATCCCGGTGACAAAGCTCGAAGGAATGCCGGATGTCGCCGGGCTGCTCGCCGATTTCAAGCCGTCCGGCAAGCGCTATGTCCTCGCGGCACGCATCACCGGCATGGTCCACACCGCCTTTCCCGCCGGTCCGCCAAAAGGAGCGGCAACCGGTGCGCCCAAATCGGGCACATCGACGCATCCGGGTACATCGAAGAAGAGCGCCGGTGCGGCCAAATGGCTCGCGCAATCGGCCAAGCCGATCAACGTTGTCGTCGTCGCTGATACCGACATCCTCGATGATCGTCTGTGGGTAGAAAGCCAGAATTTCTTTGGCCAGCAGATCATCGTGCCGATCGCCAACAACGGCGATTTCGTCGCCGATGCGATCGATGTCCTGGCTGGTGGCGAGGATTTGATCGGATTGCGCAGCCGCGGCACGGCAGCCCGCCCGTTTGTCGTTGTCGATCGCATCCAGCGCGTGGCCGAGGCGCGCTACAGCGCCGAGGAACACGCATTGCAGGCGAAGCTCAAGAGCACCGAGGCGCAGCTCGCCGATCTGACCGGGAAGAGTTCGGCCGATACCCCGGCGACGCTCTCGCCCGGGCAGGAGCAGGCGATCGCGCAGTTCCGTGTCGACATGCTGCAAACCCGCCGCCAGCTGCGCGAGGTTCAGGCGGCACTGCGCCGCAATATCGAACGGTTGAAATCAGAGCTCGAATTTTTCGACATTGCGTTGATCCCGATCATTGTCGCGGTGGTCGCGATCATCGTCGGGGCGGTGCGGGTCAAGCGTCGGCGCCGGCGCGCGGCCGAGACATGAGCGCCAGCCGTTCGGCAACCGGCAGGGGAACGCCATGCAACGCCGCAGCCTGATCCCGCTCGCTGCCGTCACCCTTGTCATGGTTGCGGTGGCTGTGGCGGCACTGGCCACCGGCGGGGAAGGCGTCAGCCGCGCCGGGCCGGACCAACGGGCGCTGCCGGGGCTCGCCGGCGAACTCGCGCAGGTCGCCTCGGTCGCGGTCGAGCGTCGCGGTCTCGACCTGACTTTTCAGCGCGCCGGCAACAATTGGCTCGTCGCGCAAAAGGGGAATTATCCCGCGGATTCGGCAAAGATCCGCCGGATCGTCCTGGCGCTCGCCGATTTGACCCTGGTCGAGCCGAAAACCCACGAGCCGCGGCTCTATCCCCGCCTAGAGGTCGGGGATCCGGGCACGGGCAGTTCGACCCTCGTCACTCTCAGAAACAAGTCGGCAGCAGTGCTGGCCCGGCTGATCGTCGGCAAGCGCAGCTTCGACCGCCTCGGCGAAGGCAGTGATGGCGTCTATGTCAGAAAGCCCGGCGATCCGCAGTCCTGGCTGGCGCGCGGCTCGCTTGATTTTTCCGACGATATGGCGAACTGGCTCGACCGCGACATCGTCGATATCCCTAACAAGGACATTGCCAAGGTCAGCCTGACCCAGCCCGACGGCACGACACTGGTTCTCAGCCGGGCCGCGCCGGACGCGAAATTCGTCGTCATCGGGGCGCCGCCCAACGCCAAGTACAAAGACGAGACGGCACTGGGCGAACCGGCGATGGCGCTCGAAACCCTCGATCTCGACGATGTCGCGCCGGCGGCGACGTTGGCGGTGCCGGACAAGGGTGTGACCGGTGCCACCTTCACCTGCTTTGACGGGATGACGATCGCGGTCAAGCTGTTCCAGCATGCCAACAGGAACTGGATCGCGCTTGCCGCCACGGGCTCCGGCAAGACCGCGGCAGCGGCCAAGACGATCGACCACCGGGTCGGGGGATGGGTCTACCAGATCCCGTCCTACAAGGCGAAGATGATGCAGACTAGGCTCGCCGACCTGTTGGCGCCGCCAAAGGGCTCTTGATCCGGATCACCGTCACCCTCGCGTCCCACGTCCCGCGTTGGCGGCCGCCGCAAGCCGGTAGCGTCGCACCGCATCGCCGCTTAGATTGATCCGACGCAATCGACGAGGGGATACGGGACATGGCCATCGGCGGAGAATTTCTGACCGGCGCGCTTGCTGCCGGCATCGCATTTGTCGGCTGCAACCTGGTGCGCGCCCGGCCGGCGCATGCGGCGCAAGGCCAATCCCGACAAGCGACGGCGCAGCCGGGGCGGCGGCGCGAAGTCGTGGTCGCCGGCAAGCGGGTCAAGACCGTCGATATCCACGCCCACACGATCGTTCCGGAAGCGGCGGCGGTGATCAACCATCCGCTCGAAGCGCCCGGGCTCTTATGGTCGAACGTCGCCGAGCGCATCGCCGAGATGGACGCCGAGGGGGTCGATGTCGAGGCGCTCAGCATCAACCCCTATTGGTATCGCGCCGAGCGCGACGCGGCCGCCGAGCTGATCCGGGTTCAGAATGAAAAGCTCGCCGAATTCTGCGCCGGCAACCCGGAGCGCTTTGTCGCGTTCGCCACGGTCGCGCTGCAGCATCCGCAGCTCGCGGTGGAGCAGCTCGAACACGCGGTCAAATCTCTCGGGCTGCGCGGTTTGTCGATCGGCGGCAGCGTCGCCGGCGAGGAACTGGCGAACCCGAAATTTCATCCGGTCTGGGCCAAGGCCGAGGAGCTTGGCATCCTGATATTCATGCACCCGCTCGGCACCCGCGAGCTGGAGCCGAGCGGTCGGCTCAAGGGCAGCGGGCTGTTGACCAACACGATCGGCAACCCGCTCGAAACCACGATCGCCTTGTCGCACCTGATCTTCGAAGGCACGCTCGACCGCTTCCCGGGCTTAAAGATCTGTGCCGCACATGGCGGCGGCTTTCTGCCGTCCTATGCCAACCGCTCGGATGCGGTGATCCAGACCTTCCCGAACCGGGTCGGCCCATTGCCCAAGAAAAAGCCGACCCAATACCTGAAGGATGGTCAGCTCTATTTCGACACGATCATGTTCACCGGCGAGGCGATGCGCCACCTGATCGCCGAAACCGGGGTTGGCCAGATCATGCTCGGCACCGATTATCCGTTTCCGTGGAACAAGGTGCCGGTCGATCACATCCTGTCGATCCCCGGCCTCAGCGATGACGACAGGACCGCCATCCTCGGTGGCACCGCACAGCAGTTGCTGGGGATTGCGCCGTAACGATAAGAGCAGTTCGGTCAATCGAAGCTCACATTCGCGGCGTCTTGAGCGGCGCGAGGCGATCTCCCGGGATTGCCTCGTCAAACCGCTCCTCGGGATGACCCGCAGGGAAGGAGACCATGCAGGCGGATTATGTGATCGTCGGCGCCGGCTCGGCTGGATGCGTCCTGGCCAACCGGCTCAGCGCCGATCCCGGCACCCGGGTCGTGCTGATCGAGGCGGGCGGGCGCGACCGCAACCCGCTGATCCACATCCCGGCCGGCTACATGAAACTGCTCGACCATCCGACCATCACCTGGGGATTCACCGCCGAGCCCGATTCCGGCACCAACGGCCGCGCCATCCCCTATCCGCGCGGGCGGGTGCTGGGCGGCTCGTCATCGATCAACGGCATGATCTATGTCCGCGGCCAGCCCGAGGATTTCGACCATTGGGGCCAGCTCGGCAATCGCGGCTGGTCGTGGGACGATGTGCTGCCCTATTTCAAGAAGGCGGAGAGCTGGGAGCGCGGCGAGGACGAATTTCACGGTGCGAGCGGGCCGCTATTGACCTCTCACGCATCGGACCAACCGCTCCTGTGCCGCACGATGATCGATGCCGGTAAAGAGATCGGGCTCGCCTACCACGAAGACGTCAACCATCTGCCGCCCGGCTCCGGCGACAATATCGGCTGGGTCCAGCAGACCCGGCGCGGCCGGCGGCGGCAGAGTGCGGCGCGCACCTATCTGCGTGCGGCCCGGAAGCGCCCCAACCTGCAGATCGTCACTGGCGCGCTGGTCCAGCGCGTGCTGCTCGACGGCAGCCGTGCCGTCGGTGTCGAATACCGCAACGGCAGTCCAGGCGGTGCTGTCGAACGGGTCGATGCGGCACGCGAGGTGATCCTGTCGGCCGGTGCCATCGGCTCACCGCATTTGCTGCAGCTATCCGGCATTGGCGACCCCGAGCATCTCGGCCGGGTCGGCATCCCGGTGCGGCACGCCCTGCGCGGGGTCGGCAAGAATTTTCAGGATCATTACATCGCCCGCGTCGCCTGCGCGGTCACCGGCGCCAAGACGCTGAACGAGAAGGCGCGCGGCCTGCCGCTGGCCGCCGAAGTCGTGCGCTATCTGTTTGCCGGAACCGGCATGCTGACCTACGCCTCCTCGCTCGTCTGCGTCTCGGCCAAGGTGCTGGAGGAATCGGCCACCCCCGACGTCCAATGCCTGTTCTCGCCGGGCAGCTTCGCGCCGGGGCCGGTGCGTCGGCTCGACGACAAGCCCGGCATGACGATCGGCATGTGGCAGATGCGGCCGCTGTCGCGCGGCTATGTCGAGGCGAAATCGCCGAACCCGGCGGAGCAGCCGGCGATCAACCCGCGCTATCTCGCCGAGGATACCGATCGGCGCTGTGTGGTCGGCGGGCTCAAGCTGGCGCGGCGCCTGTTCGCGGCACCGGCGATCAAACCCTACGTCGTCGCCGAGACGCTGCCCGGCAGCGATGTCGAGAGCGATGACGAGCTGCTCGATTACGCGCGGCAATACGGCTCGACCGTGTTTCACGCGACCTGCAGCTGCCGGATGGGCAGCGATCAGTTGGCTGTTGTCGATGACCATCTGCGGGTCCATGGCATCGATCGGCTGCGGGTCATCGACGCCTCGGTGATGCCGGCGGTGACCTCGACCAACACCAATGCGCCGACCATCATGATTGCCGAGAAGGGGGCGGCGATGACCCTCGAAGCGGCCCGTGCCTGACGCGGCGCGGCCCTGCCGCGGACGAGGATGACGAGGACGCCCGCTGCTGCTAGCGGCGCTCGTGGATATGCCGGCGAACCGGCGGCCGGTAGGTTGCCCGCAACAGGCTGCGCCGCAACTCCTCGACGCCGTCGCGGGTGAGCTCGATCCCGACCCACCCATAGCCGGGGTGAAGGATGTCGAGATCGACACTGTTCCCGTCCTGCTGCACCAGCCAGCGGCCGGCGGTGGCGACATTGATCGTGGTTCCCGGCGCCGGGCTGCCCATCGGCCGCGGCGGCTGCATCACGGCCCGCATGTGCGCCAGGGTCTCGATCATCTGATCGACCTGGGCTGCGTCGAGGCTGACACTGCCCGTCTCACCCGGAAAGGTTCCGCTCAGCGTCGTGCGTTGCGAATTCAGCGCCCAAACCGGCGCCGGTTTCGGCTGCGCGGTGGCGTTGGTCGGCTGGAACGAAACGAGTGTCAGGCCGAGCGAAATTGCCGCCGCAGCGGCGAGAAAGGAGCGTCGCATTGTCATATTCCGTGTGCAGAGCAGCCCGCGATCGGGCGCCCCGGTATCCCACGGGCGACGGGCCGGCGGCAATGCAAGGCATCGCGCACGCCGCCTGCCCGGCGATTCGTCGCGGCGGCCGCTCCTGGACGGCATCCGCTGCCCCGGGCGAGTGCCCGCGACGCCATCGCCGTCGGCGCCAGCGGCGGGCCGTTAACGGGGGTCGGCGTTGCCGCCCGCGCCGTCGGCGGCTCAGACGATCTCGCGGGCGCGCAGTTCGGCGATCGCGGCGTCGCTGTAGCCGATCTCGTGCAGCACCTCGTCGCTGTGCTGGCCGAGCCCCGGCGTCGGGCGCAGCTTTTCCGGCTCCGGCGTGCGCATCATGTTGATCGCCTGGCCGACGGCCTTGATCGGGCCGAGCTTCGGATGGTCGATCGGCCGCGCCATTTCGAGATGCTGGACCTGCGGATCGGCAAAGGTCTGGTCAATCGTGTAGAGCGGGCCGCACGGCACACCGACCTGGTTCATCAGCTCGACCCAATAGGCGCTCGGCCGCTTTTTGGTGATTTCGGCGATCCGCTCGTTGAGCGCCTTCCTATTTTTCGAGCGCTGCGCCCCGGTCGCGTAATCCGGATCATCGAGCAGCGCCATCGCATCGGCCGCCTCGCAGAACCGGCGGAACATATGGTCGCCCGAGGCGGCGATGTTGATCTGTCCATCGGCGGTCGGAAACAGCCCGGTCGGAATCCCGGTCGGATGGTCGTTGCCGGCCTGCTTGGCGACTTCGCCGGCCATCAGCCAGCGCGAGGCCTGGAAGTCGAGCATGAAAATCTGCGCTTCGAGCAGCGAGGTATGGACCCATTGGCCCTCGCCCGATTGCTCGCGTTCGAGCAATGCCATCAGGATGCCCTGCGCCAACAGGATGCCGGCGCACAGATCGTCGATCGGGATGCCGACCCGCACCGGCCCCTGCCCCGGCAGGCCGGTGATCGACATCAGCCCACCCATGCCCTGGGCGATCTGGTCGACCCCCGGCCGTTTGGCGTAAGGCCCGGTCTGGCCAAAGCCGGAGATGCTGCCATAGACGATGCGCGGATTGATCTTCTTGACGCTCTCGTAATCGACGCCGAGCCGGAACTTGACCTCGGAGCGGAAGTTCTCGACGATCACATCGGCTTTTTCGGCCAATTTCATAAAGATCGCGAGACCGTCCTTGGTCTTCAGGTCGAGCGTCAGGCTGCGCTTGTTGCGATGCAGATTCTGGAAGTCGAAGCCGTCGCGCCGCGACCCTGTCACGTCGCGGCCGTCATCGCCGCGCCGCTCGATCTTGATCACATTGGCGCCCCAATCGGCGAGCTGGCGCACCGCGGTCGGCCCGGCCCGCGCATGGGTCAGGTCGAGTACCGTAAAACGCGACAATGGCAGGGTTCCGATGCTCACGGGATGCGGCCCTTTCTTGGTTCGATCGCGGCCGGCCGGCGTTGCTGCATCGGGCGGATCCCAAGGCTGCGCCATGGCCGGTTCTCCAATGCAACTCTCACCTGCCCGGCACGCCTTGGTCAAGCGATCGCCGCGATCGCGTCGGGGCGGGCGGCGGCACCCGCCATCCTCGGATGCAGCACGGGAGCCGCCGGCTGAAGCGTTGTGCCAGCGCACTTGCGGCCGTGCTGCTCGCAAAAAACTGCGGCCATCCGTCCGCAGCGGAGGCGCGATCAGTCGCCGATGCCGATGGCGCGGCGGAAGCGGTGCTTCAGCAGCACCCCGTCGCGCGGCGGCAGCACCCGTGGCGGCTCGTCGGCGCGGATCGCGATGCGGGCAAACAGCGTTGTCGCCGATTTGTGAACGCGGGCGGCAAAGTCGCGCAGACCGAGCTCGTCGCTGATGTCAAAGGTCTCCTGAATGCCGCAGGCGCTGGCCACGCTGCACAGCGCGACCGCCGTCGCGGTGTGGCTCGGTTGCATGCCGGTCTCGGCGTAATGGCCGTTGTCGAATACCGCGATCGCCAGGTTCGGTGGACGCTGCACGCCGATCGTCGCGATCCCGCCCAGACCCATCAGCATTTCGCCGTCGCCGGTCACGACCAGCACCCGGCGCCGCGGCTGGGCCAGCGCCAATCCGAGACCGACCAGCGCGGCCGCCCCCATCGCTCCCCAGAGATAGAAATTTTGCGCATCGTCAGCGACCGAGGCGGCATCGTAGGTGGTCGAGCCGAGCCCGGTGACCAGCAATAATTCGTCGCGCCGGTCGAGCAGGATGCGGATCGCGGCGCGACGGTCGAGCTGGCGGTCGCTCGATCTCATTTCACCCACCGTTTGGCGCCGATCAGGCGTTGCGACAGCAGCACGGCCGCGACCATATCGCTATTGAAGGCGATGTCGAGAGCGGCGGCGACGGTCGCCGCGGCGTCCTGCGGTCGCTCGACCCGGTAGACCAGCACGTCCATCAGCTCGAGCGCGGCCTGTGTTCGGGTGCCCATCGCCACCTGCCACGGATTGAACTCGGCCCATTCACCGCGCATCGTCACCAGCATCAGCAGCGGGAAACGGCAGTTCTTGGCCAGCGACAGCATATTGACGCAATTGCCGACGCCGCTTGACTGCATCAGCAGCGCCGCCCGCGCACCGCCGAGCCAGGCTCCGGCCGCGACCGCCACCCCCTCCTGCTCGCTGGTCAGCGGAATCGCGTGGATTTCGGGATCGGCATGAACCAGCTCGATCAGCCGCGCATGCCCGGCATCGGGTACATAGCCGACCTGCCGGATATGCGCGGCTTTGAGAGCGGCGAATACCTCGTCGCGCCAATCGGGTTCGTGCTCGCTCAACCGTCGGTCTCCTGCGATGTCACTGACGCGCAGATTACCATGATCGCCCTGCGGCTTGAATCGGCCGCTCAGCCCGGCGCTCCTTCGGGGCGCAGACCAGTGTAGCGGGCGCGGGGGCGGATCGGGATATCGCTTTCGTACTGCTCGATCGCATGCGCAATCCAGCCGACGCTGCGGCCGATCATCAGGAGCGCGAGCGCCGCCATGGGCGGCAGCGCGAGTGCCGTCGTCGCCACTGCGAGCGCGAAATCGACATTCGGCCGCCAGCCGACAAACCGGCGCGCCTGCGGCGTTCGCGCCGAAATCGCATAGAGGATGGCGACGGCGCGAGGATCGCCATCGGGATAGAGCGGATGGCCGATCCCGGGCAGGACTTCGCCCCGCGCCAATCGTTCCGCCGCAGCGATCAGCGGGTCGCCGTGGCGGGCGAGCTCCTGGAGCAGCACCGCAGCGCGCAAAGCGGCACCGCCATGGCGCCGGCCCGACAGCGCGCCGAGCGCAGCGGAGACTGCGGCCGCGGGCACCGCACCCGTCGAGGCGACGCAACGCGCGACAAAGCTCGAAGCGCTGAGTTCGTGGTCGGCGAGCAACACGAGGCAGCGGCGCAGGATGTCGCTCCCCGCCGCATCGAGACCCCAGCCGCTGGCGAGAAGATGATGCGCCGGTGCGAGGCCAGTCCCGCCGCCGCTGCACGCGACCAGTTCGGCTACGATGTCCCGACCGGAGCGGATCACACCAGCGCGGGTCAGATCGGGCGCTTGCCGGTCTCTTTCCGCCATCTCGGCAAGGCGGATTTGACAATGAGCGATCAGGTCGGCCGCCGGCGGTTCGCCGCGCGTCCGGTCGGCAGCGGCAGCATCAGTGGAAGATTGTGGGCCGGGGCAAAATTTTTCGAGTTCCGGCGCATCCCACAGCAATGCGGCGATCTCTTCGAGGGTGGCGGCGTCGGAAAGCCGCAATACGTCCCGTCCGCGGTAATAGAGCCGTCCGCCCTCGATCAAAGAAATGGACGAGGCGACGACCGTCGCCGGCTCGGCTGCGGGTGCGGTCCCGGCCTTCGCAGCACCGCGCGCCGCCCGCGCGGCGTCGATGTCTTCCGCCTGATAGCGGCGCTCGCGACTGCCCGGAACAGCGACCGAACGCAGCCGTCCCCGGCTGACATAGGCGTAGAGCGTTTCGAGCTTCACGCCGAGCCGTTCTGCCGCCTCGCGAGCAGTTAGCAGTTCTCTATGCATTGATTGAGATAATCAAGATTGACATTGTGCGCTGCAATATCAGAATCTGGTATCGATCAATGTTGATTATCGCGCAGGAGGATATCATGGCCGCAGCCACACCAAGCGTCACGATCACCCAGGGCAATGCACAGGCCGAGCTGCCGCTGCTGCTTCCGACGATCGGCCCGCCGCTGCTCGATCTGCGCGAATTGTACCGGCAGACCGGCAACTTTGCCTATGATCCGGCGCTGGGCGAGATCGGGGTCTGCCGCACGGCGATCACCTATGTGGATGGCGACAAGGGTGTGCTGCTTTATCGCGGCTATCCGATCGCAGCACTGGTCGAACATTGCCGCTATCTCGAAACCTGCTGGCTGTTGCTCGAGGGCGAATTGCCGGACATGGCACAGCTGGACAGGTTTGCCGCCGATCTCGCCGCGCTGGCGGAGCTGCCCGCCGAACTCCTGGCGATCTGCGCCGGCTTTGCCCGCGATGCCCATCCGATGGCGATGATCTGCGCGATGGTCGCCGGTCTTGCCGGCCACGGGCAGGACGATTTCAACCTGTTCGATCCCGAAGAGCGGCGGCGCGCCATCTACCGCCTGATCGCGCTGATGCCCGGCATCGCTGCTGCCGCCTATCGGCATGGTCGCGGCGAGCCGGTGGCGCCGGCGCCGGGCGGGCTCGATTATGCCGAGCGGTTTTTGCACCTGCTGTTCGCGCCGCCGGGCGGTGGCTATCAGGCGCCCGAGGCAGCGGTGCGCGCGCTCGACGCGCTGCTGGTCATCCAGGCCGATCACGAGCAGAACGCTTCGACCTCGGCGATGCGCCTGGTCGGCTCGACCCGCGCCAATCCCTATGCCTGCGCCGCGGCGGCGATCGCGGCCTTGTGGGGACCGCTGCACGGTGGCGCCAACGAGGCCGTGCTGCGCACGCTCGAAGCGATCGGCAGCGTCGACCGCATCCCGGAGATGCTGGCGCGGGCCAAGGACAAAAACGACCCGTTCCGGTTGATGGGCTTCGGCCATCGCGTCTACAAGAGCTACGATCCGCGCGCCCGGGTGTTGCGCCCGCTGTGCCACAAGGTGCTGGGCGCTCTCGGCCGGGACGCCGATCCGCTGCTGCAACTGGCCATGGAACTGGAGCGGATGGCGCTGGCGGATGATTATTTCGTCAGCCGCAGGCTCTACCCGAATGTCGATTTTTATTCGGGGCTGATCTTTCGCGCGCTGGGTCTGCCGCCGGCGATGTTCACCCCGGTGTTCGCGGTGGCCCGATCGGTCGGGTGGCTCGCCCACTGGGCCGAGATGGTGGTCGATCCCGAGACCCGCATCGTCCGCCCGCGCCAGCTCTATCAGGGTCCGGTCGAGCGCCCGTTTGTGCCGCGCGAGCAGCGCCGGGCGCCGCTGCCCACCGGCCACTGACCGGTTCTCCCGATTAGACCCGCGCTGCGGCCGGAACGGCTGGGAACCAGGTGCGGCCGCGGCTTTCTATGGGACATTTTCCGGACGCCCCACTTTGCATGATCGAGACGGTTTGCGCCGGCAGCGGAACCCGAGTATTCCGCTTGGCGGCGCTGGCCGTCCTGCGCGCAGAGGGACGTTCGATGATTCACCCGATCATTCTTTCCGGTGGCTCCGGCACGCGGCTGTGGCCGATGTCGCGCGCGCTCTATCCGAAACAGCTGTTGCAGCTGCTCGATCGCAGGAGCCTGTTGCAGCAGGCGGTCGAGCGCGTCGGCGAGCCGGGTCGGTTCGCCGCACCGCTGCTGGTCGCCAATGAGGAGCACCGCTTCATCATCGCCGAGCAACTGCGCGAGATCGCGGTGTCGCCGCAGGCGCTGATGCTCGAACCGGTCGGCCGCAACACTGCGCCCGCCGCCTGCGCCGCGGCACTGAGCCTGGTCGAGAGCGAGCCCGAGGCGCTGATGCTGGTGATGGCGTCGGACCACATGATCGCCGACGAAGCGGCCTTCCTCGCCGCGGTCGATCGTGCCGCCGATGCAGCGCGCGGCGGTGCGCTCGTCTGCCTCGGGATCGCCCCCGAGCGACCCGAGACCGGCTATGGCTACATCCGCCGCGGGGGCGCCTTCAGCCAGCTCGACGGCGTGTTCCGCATCGCCGAGTTTGTCGAAAAGCCGGGCCCCGACGAAGCCCAGGCATACCTTTCTTCGGGTGAATATTTCTGGAACAGCAGCGTCTTCATGTTTCCGGCATCGCTCTACCTCGAAGAGCTCGGGCGGCTGCGTCCCGGTATCGTCGCCGCCTGCCGGCGGGCCTTGGCCGAAGCCAGCCGCGACACCGATTTCATCCGGTTGGGGCGGCAGGCGTTCGGCGATTGCGAGGCCGATTCGATCGACTATGCGGTGATGGAGCACACCGGGCTGGCGGCGGTCGTCCCGGTCAGCATGGGATGGAGCGATATCGGCTCGTGGGACGCATTGTGGGAGATCAGCGCCAAGGACGAGGCCGGCAACGCGATCGCCGGCAATGTCGTCGCGGAGGACACGCGCAACTGCTATCTGCGCTCCGAGAGCGGGCTCGTCGCCGCGGTCGGGATCGACGATCTCGTCGTCGTCGCGACCGGCGACGCGGTGATGCTGGCGCCGCGCAATCGCACCCAGGAGGTCAGACGGCTAGTGGCGCGGCTGATCCGCGAAGGCCGCGAGGAGGCGACGGCGCTGCCGACGGTGCACCGCCCGTGGGGCACCTACCGCTCGCTGCACCATGGGCACCGGGTTCAGGTCAAGCATATCATGGTCAAGCCCGGCGCCAGCCTTTCGCTGCAGATGCACCACCATCGCGCCGAGCACTGGATCGTCGTGCAGGGGACGGCCAGGATCCGTCGCGGCGACGAGGAGATGATGCTGACCGAGGACCAGTCCACCTATATCCCGCTCGGCACCCGGCACCGCTTGGAAAACCCCGGCAAGATCCCGCTGCACCTGATCGAGGTGCAGTCCGGCAGCTATCTCGGCGAGGACGACATCGTCCGGTTCGAAGACAATTACGGCCGCAGCTGATCTGCCGGTGCCGGGCGCCCGCCGTTCCGCTTTGCGGCCCCCGACTAGCGTGGAAAGATGCGCTCGTAGACGCCGGGCGAGCCTTCGTCGTGGCGCAGATAGGGCCGCACCCGCCGGGTCCACGGGTTGCTGTCGCGCGCCCGGCTCCAGGCCTCGCTCTCCGGCACCCGCGCATGCTCGAATTCGTAGAGTGTGAGGTATTTGGGCTGGCCCTCGACGGCGACATAGCGGCGTGCCGCCAGGCATCCCGGCACGGCCAGATAACCCGGGATGTAGACCGTGTTGTACCAGGCGTTGAATTCCTCCTCGACCACGCTCGACACATCGATCCGCCCCATCTGCAATACCGGCGCCATCGCGGCAGTCTGCATGATCGGATCGGTGTGTACCGGAAAAATCTGGCGATAGGCGTTGCGCAGGAAATTGCGCCCGATGCGGCTCGTCCCGGTCTGCTGCCGCTGCGGCGAAGGCCGGTATTTGACGGTGTCGAGATAGGCCGAGCTGCGCAACACATTGTGGTCTTCGAGTTCGTAGATTGCGAGGTATCGAGGGCCGCCGCGCAGCGCCCGGTAGCGGCCGGCGCTCAGGAAGCCCGGCACCTGCAGCAGGTGCGCCAGGTGCTCCTCGTCGTACCAGCGATTGAATTCAGCCTCGAATTCGCCGTCGATGTCGGTCCACACCATCAATAATCCGGTGCCGCGCGTCTTGGCCATCGCGGTTTCCTCCTCGCGGGTTTCCCGGCCGAGCCTAGCACCGGCGAGCTGTCGTTCAACGGCGACGCGATGGCAACGGCGACGCGATGGCAATCCCGAGGCGGCGGTTCAGGGGCTGTTGCCGGCGACGCCGTTTCCGCCGATCGAGAGCCCGACAAACTGGGTGGTGCCGTGGCGGTCGATCAGCAGCAGGATGTTGCCGCGTTTAGCCGCTTCCTTGAGCGCCGCAGCCGCTTCCAGCGGCGTGGTGACCGGCTTCTGATCGATCGAGACGATCACATCGCCGGCCTCCACACCCAGTGCCGCAACCGGACTGTTGTCGGCAACCTGCTGCACGACCACCCCATGGACGTCCTTGCCGATCTTCAATTCGCTGCGCAGCTGCGGATCGAGCGGGACCAGCTGCATGCCGAGTGCATTGGCGGCGGCACCGGGCTGCGGAACCGAGCCCTCGGCCGAGGCTTCCTCGTTGGCCGGCATCGCGCCGATATCGGCAACCATGATCTTGTTCTTGCCGTCGCGCAGCACGGTCAGCGGCAGCTTGGTGCCGACCGGCGTCTCGGCCACCAGGCGCGGCAAATCGTGCACGTCGGTGATTGCCTGGTCACCCGCCTTGACGATCACGTCCCCGGGCTTGAGCCCGGCTTTGGCCGCGGGGCTGTCGGGCAGCACCGAGGCGATCAGCGCGCCCTGCGGCTGTGCGAGCCCGAGGCTCTTGGCGATCGGCGGGGTGACCCGCTGGATCGCGACACCGAGCCAGCCCCAGGTCACCTTGCCATGCGCCTCGAGCTGCCCGATCACGTATTTGGCGGTGTTCGAGGGAATGGCGAAGCCGATGCCGACCGAGCCGCCGGAGGGCGAGTAGATTGCGGTATTGATGCCGACCACCTGGCCTTTGAGATTGAAGGTCGGTCCGCCCGAATTGCCGCGGTTGATCGGCGCGTCGATCTGCAGGAAGTCGTCGTAGGGGCCCTCGTTGATGTTGCGGCCGAGCGCCGAGACGATCCCGGCGGTAACGGTACCGCCAAGCCCGAACGGGTTGCCGACCGCGACCACCCAGTCGCCGACCTTGACATCGCTGCTGTCGCCCCAACTGACATAGGGCAGCGGCTGTTTCGCGTTGATCTTCAGCAATGCGAGGTCGGTGCGGGCGTCGCGGGCGACGACCTTGGCCGGGTGCGTGCTGTGGTCCTGAAAGATCACGGTTACCTTGTCGGCATTGGCGACCACATGATTGTTGGTGACGATGTAGCCGCGCGGATCGATGATGAATCCGGAACCCAGCGCCACGATCTTTTCTTGCGGATTGGGCTGTTGCATCGGGTTCTGAAAGAACCGGCGCAGAAACTGGTCGAATGGCGTGCCGGTGCCGGGCATGTCGGGAAAGCCGCCATTGTCGCTGCCACCATTAGCGCTGTCGGAGTTGCTACTGTCGCCTTCGTTTTCGAGCGCTGCCTGCTCGTTGAGCTGCACCGAGACGTTGACCACCGCCGGCAGCACTTGGTCGGCGAGCGGTGCGAGGCTCGGCAATTGAATCGGTGCCTGCTGCACCTGCTGCGTCAGGTTCCGGCCGGCGTCGGAATTGCCGGCAGTTGCACCGGCGGTCGCACCGGCGGTCGCAAATGTCGGTGCGAGGATCAGCGTCGCGCCGAGCGCGGCCGCCAGGGTCGATCGAAAACCAGCGACGTTCATGATGTTCGTCCCGTGCCAAGCTGTCCCGGCGGGCGCCGACCCGCGGCGCAACGCGCGCTTGCAAGACGATCGCACAGTGGCGACAAAAGTTCCGGCATGTTCCGGCTTCCGGCACGTCCCGGCGTTGATCATCGACGACGCGGGGCGCCCGGATTCGCTATGCTGGCAGCTGTGCCGAAGATACGAAGCACCGGGTTCGATCCCGACTGATACAGAGGGATGCATGGGATTAGCGCGTATCGGGAACGCCGCCTCGGCATTAGCGGCGAGGCTGCCGTTTGCCAAGCTGCTCGGCCATCTGCGGCCGGCCGGTGTGAATGACGGGCTCGAACCGTCGGTCTATGGCTTTATCATGCGCTACAGCTGGCGCGAGCAGATTTACGTCGTCGTGATGACGCTGCTTTCGTTTCCGTTTTTCTACTACTCGCTCGATCTGCCGAAAATCATCATCAACCGGGCGATCTCTGGAAAACATTTTCCACAGTCGTTTCTCGGGCTGGAGCTGAACCAGATCCCCTATCTGCTGCTGCTGTGCGGCATTTTCTTGACGTTGGTGTTGATCAACGGCTGGTTCAAGCTGCACGTCAACGTCAAGAAGGGGCAGCTCGGCGAGCGCATGCTGCGCCGGCTGCGCTACGAGCTCTATCAGCGGTTATTGCGCTTTCCGCTGCATCATTTCGACCGGACGGCGAGCGGCCAGATCGTCGCCATGGTCACCGCCGAGCTGGAGCCGGTCGGCGGCTTTGTCGGCGAAGCCTTCGCGGTGCCGATCTCGCAGACCGGGACGCTCCTGACGATCTTGTTTTTCATGTTCGTACAGAACCCGGTGCTGGGTGCGGCCGCACTCGCCTTCTACCCGCTGCAGGGCTATCTGATCCCGAAGATGCAGCGCATCATCCGGGCCCTCGGCCGAACCCGGATCCGCAAGATCCGCGGCCTGTCCGATCGTATTGCCGAATCGATCGCTGCGCGGGTCGAGATCCGGGTCAATGACAGCGCGCCCTATCAGCTGGCAGAGATCAGCCAACGCCTCGGTGAGATCTATGATATCCGCCTCGAAATCTATAACCGTAAATTCTTTGTCAAATTCCTCAACAACCTGATCGGCAATCTCACCCCGTTCTTTTTCTACCTGATCGGTGGATATTTTGTGATTACCGGAGAGCTGTCATTTGGCGCGCTGGTTGCCGTGCTCGCCGCCTATGAGCACATGTCCTCCCCATGGAAGGAGCTGCTCGATTATTATCAGAACCAGCAGGACGTCGCGATCAAATACGAACAGGTCGTCGAGCAGTTCCATGTCGCCGATATGATCGACCGGCGGCTGCTGACGCAGGAGCCCGCGGCGACGGTGCCGTTTTCCGGGGAGATTGCCGCCAATCATGTCGATGTCGTCGACAGCGACGGCATCCATCTGCTCGAGGGGGTCGATTTCGCATTCCCGCTCGGCATCGATGTGGGTGTCGTCGGCCACAGCAACAGCGGCCGCGACATGCTGCCCCAGCTGATCGCGCGTCTCGTCAATCCGACGAGCGGTCATGTGACCATCGGCGGCGCCGATCTCGCGACGCTGCCGTTTGCCGTCTCCGGCCGCCAGATCGGCTATGTCGGGCCGACGAGCTATCTGTTCTCGGCGAGCGTGCGCGACAACCTGCTGGTCGGGCTGCGGCACCGGCCGCGCGAGGTGCCCGATCTCGGCGGGGCGGCGAAGGCCGCGCGCGACCGCGCAATCGAGGAGGCGCGCCTGTCGGGCAACAGCCCGTTCGACATTGCCGGCGACTGGGTTGATTACGAACAGGCCGGGGTCGTTGACAGCATCGGGCTTGAGGCCCGCATTCTCGAAGTCCTGCGGCTCGTCGATCTCGACGAGGATGCCTACCAATGGGGGCTGCGCGGCCGGCTCGATCCGGACCGCCAGCCCGAGATCGCGGCTCGGATCGTCGAAGCGCGGCGGCGGCTGGCTCGGCGTTTCGCCGCTAGCGGTGTTGCCGAACTGGTCGAGCGGTTCGACCCCGACCGCTACAATACGAATTCGACGATCGGTGCCAATCTGCTGTTCGGCACCCCGATCGGGCCGGTGTTCGACGGCGATGGGCTCGCCCACAACCTCTACGTCAGAAGCGTGCTCGACGCGCAAGGGCTGCGTCCCGAACTGATCCGCATCGGGGTACAACTGGCGCGGACCAGCATCGAGCTGTTTGCCGGCATGCGACCGGAGCATCAGTTCTTCGAGGAGTTCAGCTTTCTCGGCGCCGAGGATCTGCCCGAATTCGAGCGCATCGTCACCCGGCTCGACAAGTTTGGGGTCGACAACCTGGCGCCGCAGGAGCGCGCCCGCCTGATCGGCCTCGCATTGCGCCTGGTCGCGGCGCGCGACCCGTTGGGGCTGGTCGACGAGACGATCCAGCAGCGGATCCTCGAAGCGCGACGGAGCTTCGCCGCCGGGCTGCCCGAGGAATTGCGCAGGGCGGTCGAATTCTTCGACCCGGACCGATACAATGCCGCCGCCTCGATCCAGGAGAACGTGCTGTTCGGCACGATCGTGCGCGGCGAGGCCGGCAGCCGCGAGCGGGTCAGCGGGGCGATGAGCGAGGTGCTCGCCGAGCTTGCGCTGCGCGACACGATCATCGTCGTCGGGCTCGACTATCCGGTCGGCACCGGCGGGTCGCGATTGTCGGAATCGCAGCGGCAGAAGATCGCCATCGCCGTGGCGGTGTTGAAGCGGCCCGATATCGTCGTGTTCAACGACGCGACCGCCGTGCTCGACGGCTCGACCGAGGCCGGCATCATCGAGCGGGTGCAGCACGAGCTTGACGGGCGCAGCCTGATCTGCAGCCTGCACCGGCCGCGCCTCGCTTCCGCTTTCGACCGCATCCTCGTCATGGACCAGGGCCGGCTTGTGCAGCAGGGCGGTTATGACGAGCTGAAAAAGGCCGATAGTGCGCTGGCACCGCTGATGGCGGCGGAATGAACGCGCCGCGGCCGGGGCTCGGCCCGCCGGCCGCGTCAGGCGATGATATCAGGCACCAGATCGCTTTCGATCCGAGAGATCTGGTCCTTCAGCAGAAGCTTGCGCTTTTTCAGCCGCTGCAGCTGGAGCTGGTCGAACGGCGCGTGCTCGGACAGGCGCGCGATCACGTCGTCGAGATCGCGATGCTCGCTCTTCAGCGTGGTCAGCTTTGCGCGCAGCGCTTCGGTATCAGGGTCCATGTCGAGTTGGTCGGCGGCCGGTTGGTCGGCAAGCGATTGTCATTATATCATCATCGATGGAACGGGTCGCGGCCATCGTGCGGCGGGATGCCGGCGCGGCGAATGCCGGGCTGCAGGAATTTGCTTTCGCCTATTACGCGCAAGCCGGGATCGCCACCGCGCTGGTTTCGCTGCAGGACCGCGAATGCCTCGATGTGTGCCTGGCCCTCTATGCGCTGTGGCACGGCGTCAGCGGACGCGGGCGGATCGATGACCGGCAGCTCGCGGTCGCCGATCGGGCGGTGCGCGTGATCCGGCGGGAGCTCATCGAACCGCTGCGCGCCGTGCGGCGGCGGGCCAGGCGCGATCCCGATGCAGCGATCGCGGGGCTGCGCGCATCTCTCGCAGCGACGGAGATCGAGATCGAGAAGATCGCGCTGCAGCGGCTTTCGGCGCTGGCGGGGCTGCCCGACGATGCGTGCGGCCGGGACGCGCGGATCGCTGCGGCCCATGCCAATCTCGCCTTGTGCCTCGGACCGGGCGCGGTTTCGTCGGCCGAAGCCGCGATCCTCCGCGACGGGCTCGTGCGGTTCGTCGCGGGAGCCGATGACCGGGCTCGGCCACCGTGATCGGCGCCGCTACCGGGAATTGCGGTCGGGCTCACCCCAGCGCGTGACGGTCCCGCTGTCGAGCCCGAACAGATCGAGGATGCGGCCCAAGGTGTGATCGACAAGCTCGGCGATGCTCGCCGGCTTTGCGTAAAACGCCGGCACCGGCGGGGCGATCACCGCACCCATCTCCGACAGGGCGGTCATGGTGCGCAGATGGCCGGTGTGGAGCGGGGTTTCGCGGACCACCAACACCAGGCGCCGACGCTCCTTCAGCACCACATCGGCCGCCCGGGTCAACAGGCTCGTCGTGACCCCGCTGGCGATCTCGCCCATCGTGCGGATCGAGCACGGTGCGATGATCATCCCGATGGTGCGAAACGAGCCCGACGAAATCGGTGCCGCCAGATCGCCGACGGCGTGCACGATATCGGCGCGGGCACGCACCGCCGCCGGCTTCAGGTCGGTTTCGAGCGCCAGCGTGACTTCCGCTGCCCGGCTGATCACGAGATGGGTTTCAACCGGCAGCTTCTGCAGCAATTCGACCAGGCGCGCGCCGTAGATCGCACCCGAGGCGCCGCTGATCCCGACAATCAATCTCGGGGTTTCGGAATTTTCCGCCATCGACCTCCTGCGCACGCGATCCGTGTGACTTATTTTCGTCATCAAGGGTCGCCCGACCCTTGGCCCACTCGTCGATGCGGCGTTACCATCGATCGGTGCCATCGTCTATCAGGAGGGTTGCGCATGTCGCTGCAAGATCGCATCGGGGAACTGAAGGAAAAGCACGCGGCACTCGAACGCGCGATCGACGCGGAAAACGCGCGTCCGCTGCCGAACGATGATGCGATCTCCGATCTGAAGCGCCAGAAGCTGCGCATCAAGGACGAACTGTTCCAGCTGGAAGGCCGGTAACGGGGTCGGCGGGCTGCAGCAGCTTTCCGCCGATATCGCGGCGGCAGAAACCCCCGGGCCAGTCGATCCGGTCGACCGCGGCATAGGCACGGGTTCGGGCCTGCGCGAGATCGGCGCCCAGCGCCGTGACACCGAGAACACGGCCGCCCTCGGCGACGAGCCGCCCTGCATCGTCGCGGGTTGCGGCATGGAAGATCTTGACGGCGGGGTCGGCGGCGGCCCGATCGAGACCGCGGATTTCGCTGCCGTGCTGCGGAGCGGCGGGATAGCCCTGCGCCGCCATCACGACACAGACCGCATGATCCTCGCGCCAGCGCAGATCGACCTGGCGCAGCACCCCGTCATGCGCCGCGAGCAGCGCCGGCAGCGGGTCGCTCATCAGCCGCATCATCAGCACCTGGCACTCCGGATCGCCAAAGCGGACGTTGAATTCGAGCAGTTTCGGTCCCTCTGCGGTCAGCATCAGCCCGGCGTAGAGGACGCCCTTGAATGCGTGACCTTCCGCTTCCATCGTTCCGATCGCGGGCAGGATGATCCGGTCCATGATCCGGCCTTCGAGCGCCGCGGCCAGCGGCGGTGCCGGCGAGATTGCGCCCATGCCGCCGGTATTGGGGCCGATACCGCCGTCGCCGACCCGTTTGAAGTCTTGCGCGGCACCGAGCGGCAATGCGGTGCTGCCGTCGCACAGCGCGAAAAAGCTGACCTCCTCGCCCGCGACAAAATCCTCGACGACGATCTCCATCCCGGCAGCGCCGAACCGGCGCTCGACCAGTGCCGCATCAACCGCATGGTCGGCCGCGGCGCGGTCGGTGGCGACCACGACACCCTTGCCGGCGGCGAGCCCGTCGGCCTTGATCACGACCGGCATGCCGTGGGCGGCAATGTATGCCTTCGCCGCAGCGGGATCGTGAAAACCGCGGTGCGCTGCGGTCGCGATGCCGGCGCGCCGGCAGATCTCCTTGGCAAAGGATTTCGAACCTTCGAGCCGCGCCGCGGCGCTGGTCGGCCCGAAGGCGGCGATCCCCACGCTTTCGAGTGCGTCGACGAGACCGAGGACGAGCGGTGCCTCCGGCCCGATGACGACGAAATCGATCGCCTCGCGTTTGGCGAATGCGACCAACCCGGCAATGTCGCTCGCACTGATCGGCACGCATTCAGCCTCTGCGGCGATCCCGGCATTGCCGGGCGCGCAGTAGAGCCGGTCGACCAGCGGCGAGGCGGCGATCGCCCAGGCGAGCGCGTGCTCGCGTCCGCCCGATCCCACCAGCAGCACCCGCATTCGCGCTTGCTCCTCTCGCCGGCCCTTCATATGGGGCTATCATATCGGAATGAATGATCTCGTCGTCACAGTCCCGCCCCGCTCGAACCTGGCCGAGTATACCGTCTCCGAGCTGTCGCTGGCACTCAAGCGCTCGATCGAGGATGGTTTCAGCCATGTCCGGGTGCGCGGCGAAGTGTCCGGCTTCAAGCGCCACGCCTCGGGTCACTGCTATCTGGCACTCAAGGACGCCGACGCGGTGCTCGACGCGGTGTGCTGGCGCACGACCGCGATTCGGCTCGCGATCAAGCCCGAGGACGGAATGGAGGTTATCTGCACCGGTCGGCTGACCACCTTCCCCGGCCGCTCGAAGTATCAGCTGGTGATCGACCGGATCGAGCTGGCCGGGATCGGCGCGCTGCTGAAGCTGCTCGAAGAGCGGCGCCGGCGGCTCGCGGCGGAGGGTCTGTTCGCCGCCGAGCGCAAGCAGAAGCTGCCGTTTCTGCCGGCGGTGATCGGGGTCGTGACCTCGCCGACCGGGGCGGTGATCCGCGACATCCTGCATCGTCTTGCGGACCGCTTTCCGCGCCGGGTGCTGCTGTGGCCGGTGGCGGTGCAGGGCGAGGGGGCTGCGGCCCAGATCGCGGCGGCGATCGCCGGGTTCAACCGTCTGGATGGCGACGGCCCGGTGCCGCGGCCTGATCTGATCATCGTCGCCCGCGGGGGCGGCAGCCTCGAAGATTTGATGGCGTTCAACGAGGAGATCGTCGTGCGCGCCGCCGCCGCCTCGCTGATCCCGCTGATCTCGGCAGTCGGGCACGAGACCGATACGACGCTGATCGATCACGCCAGCGACCGGCGCGCACCGACCCCGACCGCGGCGGCCGAGATGGCCGTACCGGTGCGGCTCGACCTCGTGGCCGATCTCGCCGCCAAGACGTCGCGGCTGTCGGGCGGGTTCGCCCGTCTGCTCGCCGAGCGCCGCCTCAATCTCTCCGGTCTGGCGCGCGGCCTGCCCTCGCCGCACGATCTGATCGGTGCTGCGGCGCAGCGCCTCGACGATCGCGCCGAGCGGCTGCGGCTCGCCAGCGAGCGGCATCTGCGTGCCACCCGGCACCGCCTCGACCTGGCCGCGGTGCGGTTGCGCCCGGAAGTGCTGAGCACCGATCTCGGCCGTGCCGGCACCCGCCTCGGCGACACCGATGCGCGGCTGCGAAGTGCCATGCTGCGCTCGTTCGCCGCCGGGCGCGATGCGCTCGACAATTTCGCCGGCCGCCTCGCGACCCATTCGGAGCGGCACGAGAGCCTGCTGGCGCGTGGCTATGTCGTGGTTCGCGACGGCGATGCCCGGATCGTCACCGAGGCGGCCAAGGTCGGGCTCGGCGCCGCACTCGACCTCGAATTCTATGACGGCAGGATCGGGGTTATCGCCGGCCGCACCCCGCGCCGCCCGGTACGGCGGACACCGCCGCGCCCGGAGCAAGGCTCGCTGTTCTAGAGCCGCGCCAAGCTGGACGCCGCCGCAAGGCACGGGTAGCGTAGGGGCACCTTCTAACCAGGCGGAGACTATGATGCGACCCTCGGGACGCGCCCCCGATGCGCTGCGCCCGGTCAGCCTCGAACCCGGTATCGCCAAATATGCCGAAGGCTCGTGCCTGGCGAAGTTCGGCGACACGCATGTGCTGTGTACCGCCACGGTCGAGGAGCGGGTGCCGCCGTTTCTGCGCAATAGCGGCCGCGGCTGGGTGACCGCCGAATACGGCATGCTACCGCGCTCGACCGCCACACGGACCGATCGCGAGGCGGCGCGCGGCCGGCAGAGCGGCCGCACCCAGGAGATCCAGCGGCTGATCGGCCGCAGCCTGCGCGCCGTCACCGAACTGACGGTCCTCGGCGAGCGCCAGATCCGCATCGATTGCGATGTCCTGCAGGCCGATGGCGGCACCCGCACCGCGGCTGTCACCGGCAGCTATGTGGCGCTCCACCAGGCGTTCGAAAAGCTCGTCGCCACCGGGCAGCTCGCCGCCCTGCCGCTTGCCGACAGCGTCGCCGCGGTGTCGTGCGGGATCGTCGGCACGGGTCCGGTGCTCGATCTCGATTATGCCGAGGATTCGCAGGCGCTGACCGATGCGAATTTCGTGCTGACCGGTGAGGGCGGCATTGTCGAGATCCAGGCGACCGCCGAAGGCGCGCCGTTCGACGAAACCCTGTTCACCGAGATGCTGTTTCTGGCGCGGCTCGGGATCGCCGAGCTGACCCGGCGGCAGCGTGCCGCACTCGGTCTCGGCGCACCGTAATGACGCGCGTCTTCACCGGCAGCCGCCTGGTCATCGCCAGCCACAATCCCGGCAAGGTCGTCGAAATCGCCGAACTGCTGGCGCCGTTTGCGATCGGTGTGGTTTCGGCCGGTTCGCTCGGGCTGCCCGAGCCCGAAGAGACCGGGAACAGCTTTGAGGCCAATGCCGAACTGAAGGCGCGGGCCGCGGCGATCAAGAGCGGGCTGCCCGCACTCGCCGATGATTCCGGGCTCGTCGTCCCGGGGCTCGATGGTGCGCCCGGGATCTATTCGGCGCGCTGGGCCGGGCCGGACAAGGATTTCCGGGCAGCGATGGAGCGGGTCCAGCGCGAGCTCGGCGACCGGGACCGGGCCGCCCGTTTTGTCGCGGTCCTGGCGCTGGCCTGGCCCGACGAGGAGGTTGCGCTGTTCCGCGGCGAGGTGGCAGGTCATCTCGTCTGGCCGCCGCGCGGCGAGCGGGGCTTTGGCTATGACCCGATATTTCTGCCCGAGGGCGGAGCCGGGACTTTTGGCGAGTTGGAGCCGGCGGCAAAGCACAAGATCAGCCATCGCGCCCGCGCCTTTGCCAGGCTCGTCGAGGCCTGCTTTGCCGGCCGCTGATGATTGCCGACACCCTTGCCACGGCAATGCCGGTCGCCGCGACCGCGGCGCGGGACGAGCAAAAAGTGCGGCTCGCGGTCTACATCCACTGGCCGTTCTGCCATTCGAAATGCCCGTATTGCGACTTCAACAGCCATGTTCGCGATGGTGTCGACACGGCGCGCTGGACGCGGGCATTGCTGGCCGATCTCGATCATCAGGCCGCGCTGCTGCCGGGCCGCGAGGTCGGCTCGGTGTTTTTTGGCGGCGGCACCCCCTCGCTGATGCCGCCCGCAACAGTCGCCGCACTGCTCGACCGGCTGTGCCGCCATTGGCGGGTCGCGAGCGATGTCGAGATCACCCTCGAAGCCAACCCCAATTCGGCCGAAGCAGCACGGTTCCGCGCCTTTGCCGCTTCCGGGGTCAACCGGCTGTCGCTCGGTGTTCAGGCGCTTGACGAAGCGGCGCTGCGATTCCTCGGCCGGGCGCATGATCGTGCCGAAGCGATCGCGGCGATCGAGCTGGCGCGCGACAATTTCACCCGATTCTCGTTCGACCTGATCTATGCCCGCCCGGGCCAGAGCCCCGCCGAGTGGCGGCGGGAACTCGACGAGGCGCTGGATCTCGCCGGTGAGCATCTCTCGCTCTATCAGCTGACGATCGAGCCCGGCACGTCCTTTGCGACCCTGGCCCGGCGCGGCGCGCTGGTGCCGGCCGACGAGGACACCGCCGCGGCGATGTTCGAAACCACGCAGGAGCGCCTCGCCGCCCACGGGCTGCCGGCTTACGAGATCTCGAACCACGCCCGGCCCGGCGCCGAATGCCGCCACAACCTCGCCTATTGGCGCTCTCGCGATTATGCCGGGATCGGCCCCGGCGCGCATGGCCGGCTGACCCTCGGCGGTGTCAGGCGGGCGACCCGCCAGCACCGCCTGCCGGAGCGCTGGCTCGCCGCGGTCGAGGCGACGGGCACCGGGCTCGAAGAAACGATTGCGATCAGCCGGGACATTGCGGTCGAGGAGATGCTGATGATGGGCCTGCGGCTCGTCGAAGGCGTTGCCCGTGCCGAGGTCGAACGCCTCGCCGAAGCCCGCCTCGAAACGCTGCTCGGCGCCGGTCTCGCCCGGCTGATCGAAGGCGGCTTCGTGACCCTCGACGAGCAACGCCTCGCCGCGACCGACGCCGGCAGGCAGCGGCTCAACGCGGTGCTCGCCCACCTGTTGCCCTGAGCCCGCGGCGGATTTCGCCCGGCGCCCCATCCGTAGCCGCCGATCGGCAATCCAGTCGGAAGTGGCGTCCCCGGCGTGACTCGAACACGCGACCCACAGTTTAGGAAACTGTTGCTCTATCCGACTGAGCTACGGGGACATCGCGGCTCCGGGCGGTGCGAGGGCGAGGATAGCGCAATGTCGGCACCAACGCCAATGCCGGTAGGGCACCATCGCCAATGCCGGCACCATCGCCAATGGCGGTGCACGATAGCGGGGCGTGGTCGCGCCATCAGCCGGTGCGGGCGGCCTCGATCGCGCGCCAGACGCGCTCCGGGGTGGCCGGCATGTCGAGGTGGCGGATGCCGTATTCGCTGAGCGCATCGACGAGCGCGTTCATGACCGAGGGTAGGGCACCGGCACAGCCGGCCTCGCCGCAGCCCTTGGCACCGAGCGGATTGGTCTTGGCCGGGACCGGGTGGCTCGCGCTCGTAAAGAACGGCGCGTCGGTCGCCCGCGGCATCGCATAATCCATGTAGGAGCCGGTCAGCAGCTGGCCCTCTGCGTCATAGATCGTGCGCTCGCGCAATGCCTGGCCGATCCCCTGCACGATCCCGCCATGCGCCTGGCCGGTCACCAGGAGCGGGTTGATCACGACCCCAAAATCATTGACAAAGCTGTAGCGCACGACCTCGGCGAGCCCGGTCTCGGGATCGATCTCGACCTCGGCGATATGGCAGCCATTGGGGAAAGCCGAAGGCGGTCCGTCCGAGATATTGGCGGCGTCGAGGCTCTGCGGCAGCTCCGGCGGCAGTTCGAGGCCGGCATGGATCCTGGCCGCCAATTCCATGATCCCGACCGAGCGGTCGGTGCCGGCGATGACAAACCGCCCGGCGCGAAACTCGATATCGGCCACCGCCGCTTCGAGCACGTGTGCTGCGATCTGGCGGCCGGCCTCGACCACCTTGTCGCCGGCTTCGACGATCGCTGCCCCGCTCGTCATCATCGATTTCGAGCCGCCGGTGCCGCCGCCGGCGATCAATTCATCGCTGTCGCCCTGCAGCAATTTGATGCGGTGGAACGGGATGCCGAGCCTGGTCGCCAAGACCTGCGCGAAAGGCGACCAATGGCCTTGGCCGTAATCGAGCGTGCCGGTGATGATCGTCACATCGCCATTGGGCTCGAACCGGATGCCGCCCATCTCGCGGCCGGGCGGGCCGGTCAATTCGAGATAATCGCTGATGCCGCGCCCGCGCAGCCGGCCGCGCGCCCGGCTCTCGGCCTTGCGTGCGGCAAAGCCATCCCAATCGGCCAGCCTCAGCGCCTGATCGAGCAACGCGGTGAAGTCGCCGCTGTCATAGGTGGTGCCGTTTGGCGCCTGGTACGGCATCGCCTCCGGCGCGATGTGGTTCTTCCGGCGCAATGCGACGCGGTCGATGCCGGTTTCGGCCGCCGCGGCCTCGACCAGCCGCTCCATATAATAGTTGGCCTCGGGCCGCCCGGCGCCGCGATAGGCACCGACCGGGGTCGTATTGGTGAAGACGCATTTCGTCGACACCTCGATCAGCGGCGTCTTGTAGACGCCGAGCGTGTTGCGCACGGCGTTGCGGGTGGCCGGTCCGGGCGCGCCGTAAGCGGCACCGAGATTGCCGTAACCTTCGAGCCGCACCGCCAGGAAATTGCCCTCGGCATCGAGCGCGAGTTCGGCATTCATGTCGTGGTCGCGGCCGTGGCTGTCGGAGACAAAGCTGCCCGAGCGGTCGTCGGTCCATTTGACCGGGCGGCCCAGTTCGCGCGCCGCATGCAGAATGCAGTAATATTCGGGATAGGTCGGCTGCTTCATGCCAAACGAGCCGCCGACCCGCTCGGTCAGGATCCGCATCTGGTCGCGGCCGACCCCAAAGACCTGTGCCACATAGTTGCGAAACCCGAACACGCCCTGACAGCCGACATGCAGCGTCCAGTGCCGGCGCGCCGGATCATAATCGGCGATCGCCGAGCGCGGCTCCATCGCGTTGACGATGATACGGTTGCTGCGCAGCCGCAACCGGGTCACATGCGCAGCCGAAGCAAAGGCGGCCGCGACCTTCTCGCTGTTCCCGAAATGGAAGTCGAGCCCGATATTGTGCGGCACCTCGTCATAAAGGACCGGTGCATCGGGGGCGTCGGCGAGTGCGGGCTCGGTCACCGCCGGCAGCGGATCGATGTCGAGCACGACCGCCTCGGCCGCGTCCCTGGCCTCGGCCGCCGTCCGGGCGACCACCGCGGCCACCGCCTCGCCGACATGCCGCACCCTGTCCGAGGGCAAGGCGTACCGGGTCGGCGCCAGCATCGGCGTGCCGTCGCGGTTGTTCATGACCTGGCGCTCCGGTAGTGGGCCGATTCCCGCAGCCAGCAGATCGGCCGCGGTGTAGACCGCCAGCGTGCCCGGCATCGCCTTCGCCGCCGCAGTATCGATGCCGCGGAGCACGCCATGCGCGACCGGGCTCCTGACCATCACCGCGTAGGCCTGGCCCGGCAGGCTGATATCGTCGGAATAATGCCCTTCGCCGCGTAGCAGCACCGGGTCTTCGGAACGCGGCACCGGCTGGCCGATCGCGAACTTTTCCTCGGGCCCCAGCAACGCCGGATCGATGTAATCATCCATCGCAATACCCCTTTGCGCATGCCCTATGGGTTTGCTTCAGGATATAGCTTGCAGGATGCGGGAATAGACGGAAATCGGCATGAGCGGCCACAAATCACAGCTTTACCGAGATATCGCCGTAGAATTGGCGGCGCTGCTCGCAGGCGAGCCGGATCCGATCGCCAATGCCGCGAACATGGCGGCACTGATCTATCACCGCCTGCCCGATCTGAACTGGGCCGGGTTCTATCTGCGCCGCGGCGATGAACTGGTGCTGGGCCCGTTTCAGGGTAGACCCGCCTGTCAGCGCATCGCGATCGGGCAGGGCGTGTGCGGCACGGCGGTGGTGCAGCGCGAAGCGGTGCTGGTGCCCGACGTCGAAGAGTTTCCGGGCCATATCGCCTGCGACCCGAATTCGCGCTCGGAACTGGTCGTGCCGTTGATCGAGGACGGTGCGGTGACGGGTGTGCTCGATCTCGACTCTCCGCTCAAGGCGCGCTTTGACGAGAGCGACCGGGCCGGCTGTGAAGGACTCGTCCGGGTGTTTGTCGAGCACCATCGGTTCCCCGGGGCATCGATCGGATATCCCGCCGATATCGATCCGCAATCGGGTTGCCGGCTGCCGTTGCCGCGCCGTGACGAGCTCGATGCCGAGGGCCAGCGCACCTACGACCGGCTGGCCGACCCGGCCGGCGGCAGCCTGCGCGGGCTGCGCGGCCCCGGCGGCATCCAATTGCACAGCCCGGATTTGTCGCGGCGCTCGCGCCCGCTCAACCATTATCTGCGCAACGAGGCCGGGCTCGGCGGCCGGGTGCGCGAGCTGGCGATCCTCGCGACCGCACGCGAGCTCGGCAGCCGGTTCGAATGGGCCGCGCACGAAGGGGCGGCGCTAGCCGAGGGGATTTCGCCCGCGCTCATCGACACGATCCGATATCGCGGCGACATCGGCCGGCTAGCCGAAGCGGACGCGATCGTCATCGCGCTCGGCCGCGAGATTTTCGGCGCCCGCCATGTGTCGAGCGCGACCTACGCGCGGGCGTTGCGCCAGTTCGGCCGGAGAAAGCTTGTCGATCTGGTGGCGCTGATGGGCAATTACGCGGCGACCGCGGCATTGCTGACCGCCTTCGCCATGCAGGTGGATGCGGAGGAGTCGCCGGCCGTGCCGTAGCTCTTCTTCTTCGATCGATGCGCTCCGGAGATTTGCGGTCGACTCGATGGCCCTCACTGTAACACCAGGCCGAGGACGTAAATTTTCCAGAATACACGCTATGCGACTTTTGCCGCGAAATCAGGCGATAACCGATCCGCAATATCTAGTCGGAGCCTCATTTGAAGTTTTCAGCGTATTGTGCTACATTGTAGCCCAAGGAGATTATGCCATGAGCACAAATTCTGTCGTGCGCGCGCGCATCGACGAGCAGATCAAGAAGGAAGCCGCCGCCGTGCTGGAGGCCATGGGCCTCACCGTGTCGGATGCCTTTCGCCTGATGATGGTGAAGATCGCCAAGGAGAAAGCGCTCCCGTTCGAACCGCTGGTTCCGAACAAGGAAACCATCGAGGCGATGAAGGCCGCGCGGCGCGGCGAGCTGACGACCGCCGGCCCGCCGGGGAAGCTGCTGGCGAGCCTGAATGCGGACTGTTAGGTACACCAGCAGGTTTCGCCGCGACTACAAGCGGGAGCAATCCGGGCGGCACGGCAAGCGCCTCGACGCCGAGTTGATGGAAGCCGTGACAATGCTGTCGAAGGATGAGCCGTTGCCGCGCCGCTACTTCGACCACCCGCTCAGCGGCGAGTGGAGCGATCACCGCGATTGCCACATCCGGCCCGACCTGATCCTGATCTACCGTAAGCCCGATGCGACCAGCCTCGAACTCGTTCGGCTCGGCTCGCACAGCGAGCTTGGGTTATGAGTGAGCTGTGGCCTCTGGTGATGAGTGTTGTCCGTCATAGGCGGCAATCACACCTGGGAGCGTGTGTCCGGCATGGTTTTAAGCTTTGTAATAAAGGGGCGGCCCAGTCCAAGTGATGCTTTGCGGCTCGGGGTCCAGAAAATAGTTTGCGCACTCGGCGAGAGTTTTCCAGCGATTACGCAATATTATCAACTGCGCAGCGGGAGGTGGATCGCCGCCACCTCTTTCAACTATCCCATGTTTAATATCCGAGTGTCCGTCGAACACCTCGCGCGTGTCGATTACATCGGAGCCTTGCTGCCGTATCTGCATTGCGCTGAGCACCGCAAGGCCTCGATAGACCTTATTTTCTACCGGATTCTCTAAAGTCTTTGCACGCTGTTTGCAGACATCAGCCCCGATCCAGTCGGCTCGCATAGTCGAAACTTCATCTTTATCGGGGGGCGAGCGATAGAGATCGGGTTTTAGCTTCCCGTTTTTTGCAACGTGGTAAGGGCTACAGACACCGCGGGCGATCACCTCGGCAGCTGCGATCTCACGCGGCCAAGCGCTCATGCCACTGCGTTTGCATCTCAGTGATCGTAGGCGCAGAGGTCGTAGGTGGTCCAGCAATAGCCGTCTGTATGAGAGTAACAATCTGCTGATCCATGGAATCCGCATGGCCCTGGAGCAAAAATGGTTGTTGCTCCTGATCGAACTTAATGAATCCACTGTACCGAGTGTTTCCTATTTCCAGATAAGCTTCGGCGTGTGGGGCTTCCCACTCGAATGAGATGGTGCCAGCCGGTGTCGGGGAAACATCGGGGGCCGGCAATCCGAATGGGGTGGCTTCGATCATATCAACGAAATGACGAGCGTTCTCACGCGCGGGCTCGGCGATGGGTGAAGCACCATACCCGTCCCAGTTCGCATTTAAAGTTGCAAACTGGTCAATGGAAAACCGTATTGACTTAGCTTCCTCTAGTCGTGTCGCTGTTGGCACCCAATATATAACGTTGGATGAGCCCAAAACAGTGTACGTCGGCGGTGCGGCACATGAATAAAAAAGGGTTGCCGCATTGCCTAGAGCATAGGTCGTGCTACTGACGATGCCGCTTTGTCCCATCGACGTAAAGTTTACGCTTTGCCAAGAGGAGCAGAGCACGGTGCTCTGAAAAGTGGAGCCCTGGTACGTGCCGCAATACCCTCCCGCAGTATCGCTATTATTGATGCAGCTGTCCCCCGTGCTCAGACCGCCGCTAAAGATAATGCCTTGCAAACTGTCGCCTATGACGTTGCCGCTGTTGATCACGTCTGATCTCCCTTGATGGGCTCCATTTTTTCCGATAGCCCTTTAGTTACGTTTATAAAAACACGATGGGCAACCTCATTCGCTGTATCTAGAACAGCCATCACATCGCTTTGAGTTGGTGGCGTTATTGTCCGGGTGCCGACGGTCAAATCCATCACGGCAGCTTGTTCACCGGCGACAAGGCCCTCTCCGACGCTTAGCGTCATTTGCTGTCCCGACTTGAGGGGCATATTTAATTGGAAGGATGCCCTCGCCTCGTTGTTCGGAGAGACCTCATTCTGGACAGATGTGGGGAGTTCTACTCGTAAGCCGAGCACGTTTTTCACGAAGCTAGCGACTGACTGGCCCTCCATAAATTTGCTGCCAAACGCATTTAGGTAGCGCAGACTTGCGCTCGTGAATGGCATCGTTTTTTCTGCGGGGATGCGCGTCTCCAAGAGTACGCCTACGCCATTCTCCACAATCGGCTTAAATTGCTGCCAAGAATCGTACGGCGGGGTGATGTTCGCAGAGAAGACGCCGGTTCCAATGTGGTAAAGGCTAGTCCCCTCTTCTGGAGTTTTTTTACGGAACCGATAGATCGCTTGGAAGGGCATCGCTGCGAAGCCGGGGGGCAAAAGCCGTTCAGCTCGTTCGTATCCAAGCAGGCCTGCCTTTAGGCCGAAGCGCATAAAGAACTCTTCATGCGAGCCTGTTGCCGCCATGAACACTGCGCCCTGAGATTGTCCGCCCGGAAACGGTGAACCCCATCTAAGCTCGGCAATCAGCTCGACAAGCGGAGGATGTCGGTAACGCTCAGGCATGTCTCACCACTATACATCATGATACGATAGTCATACGTTGTTAACAATCGGTATCGGTGCGCTCCGCTGCAAAAATGCACCGCTGTCACATACATAGAGCGTTATGCACCTAACAGCAAACCAGAGCCGTCGCGCGCGCCTGGAGTCGCACAGAGGAAGATTTTCGCATCAGTAGTCGGTGCCCGCTAAGTCAGTGGGTTAGCTGGTGCGAAAATTCGGTGCAGGTGGCTGCTGGGGTGCAAGTCGAAGCTCGGACCTGTCGGGATGCTTTCGCGGCGGCGATGGGGTTGACCGGGGCCGGGTGGGCTGGGCAAAGTCGCCCCGCTGAGAGGAGAGGTCCGCATGTCCGAGAGAGCGCCGTTTCTGAGTCAAGCCTACAGCGCCTATTACCATCGCGAGCGGCCGCCCGAGGATACGGAACTGACCCGTGTCGGCCCTGGCACTCCGTGCGGCGAATATCTGCGGCGCTTCTGGCAGCCGGTGATCCTGGCGAGCGAATTGGGCGCGGTGCCGCGGCGGCTGCGCATCCTCGGCGAGGATCTGGTGGCGTTCCGCGACAAGAGCG
>Ga0335075_10000586_pt1 | contig 62730 bp, 55 predicted proteins | sample Lox_Sample_24_FD_206723 | JGI IMG/M metagenome (GOLD analysis project Ga0335075, IMG submission 206723) | Soil microbial communities from Loxahatchee National Wildlife Refuge, Florida, United States - Lox_Sample_2.4 | ecosystem: Environmental > Terrestrial > Soil > Wetlands | place: USA...
CCCCACATCGCCGCGGACGCGGTCACCTTGCTGTCCTCGTCGTTGGCGTACAGCGACGGGTACTTGATCGGCTCGGCCAACTTGCCGTCGGCGTCGTAGCCGACGTCCTGGGTGAACTTGTAGGTGGTCAGGCCGTTGACGTCTTCTTCGCCGGTGTAGTTGGCGTCGAACGCTTTCTGCGCGATCGGGTCGAAATACGGGTAGGTCCGCTTCTCGGTGTGAAACGGGAATCGGTAGGACAGCCCGTCGTGTGGCAACGCGATGTTGGTGGCCGGGTTGTCGTCGTTGAAGCCGCGCGGTTTCTGGACGGCGCCGCCGGGATGGGTGTCATCGGAAACCGCCATGGCGGTTTTCCGGTTGAGCGTGACGGTGTCGACAAGAGCAAGCAGCAGGCCGGTGTCCTTTTGCTTGTCCGCGCGCCGAACCGAGTCACCGACTTGAAGCGTGACGACATCGGCGTTGGCGGGGGATTCGACATCGACCTGTTGCTGGGACACTAGCGGCACATTTTTGTTGACCACCAGCTTCTGACTGTTCATCGACGCCGGGTCGAGCGCGGTCCCGGTGCCGTCACTGATCAACGTGGCATTCAGATCAAGCGGGATCTTGGTGATCCTGCTGCTGGTGTACGTCCACAGCAGCAGCGCGGCGACGAGCAAGGCGGCTCCGAGACCCATGATCCCGCACGCGGCCATCCGCAACATGACTGCTCGGTTCACGTTGCGTGACCTCCTCGTCTCATCCGGTTCGGGACCGCTAAACCCGTCCGTGTGACCGCCCCGACCCGGGGGCCAGCGAAGCAAAACTCGTTCGACCCTAACAGCAATATTTAAGGTCGCGGTTTAGGTCCGCAAGGTGGGCAAACGGGGTGTACCCGATTTGTTCGGTTACCCCCACGGGCAGACTGTCGTCATGGGTCAAGCCCAGCAAGTGGGTGGAATTCGCAGCTTCCTGCCCGCCGTGGAAGGAATGCGGGCGTGCGCGGCGATCGGCGTCGTCATCACCCACGTCGCATTCCAGACCGGCCACTCAACCGGGGTTGACGGTCGGCTGTTCGGTCGGTTCGATCTGGCGGTCGCGGTGTTCTTCGCGTTGTCGGGATTTCTGCTGTGGCGCGGACATGCTGCGGCGGCCCGCGGCCTGGGATCGCGGCCGTCGACCGGTCATTACCTGCGATCGCGAGTGGTGCGCATCATGCCGGCCTACCTGGTCGCCGTCGCCGTGATCCTGACCCTGCTGCCGGACGCCGATCACCCCAACCTCACGGTGTGGCTGGCGAACCTCTCGCTTACCCAGGTTTACGTGCCGCTGACGTTGACGCATGGGCTGACCCAGATGTGGAGCCTGTCGGTAGAGGTCACCTTCTATCTGGCACTGCCGATCCTCGCGCTGCTGGCCACCGGGTTGCCGGTCCGCGCCCGGGTGCCGGCGATCGCCGCTGTCGGCGTCACCAGCTGGTTTTGGGGCTGGATTCCCTTCGCTGTACCGGCCGGGCTCAACCCGCTGAACTGGCCGCCGGCATTTTTCTCCTGGTTCGCCGCGGGCATGCTGCTCGCGGAGTGGGTGCACAGCCCGATCGGGTGGCCGCATCGGCTCGCACGACGCCGGGTGCTGATGGCCGTCCTGGTGGTAGTGGCTTATCTGGTCGCCGCCTCTCCGCTGGCCGGGCCCGCGGGGCTGGTGCCCAGCAGCGCCGCGCAGTTCACGGTGAAAACCGCGATGGGTGCATTGGTGGCTGCGGGCCTGGTGGCGCCGTTGGTGCTGGATCGGCCCGACACCGGGCATCGGCTCTTGGGTAGCAGGCCGATGGTGACAATGGGTCGCTGGTCGTACGGCATCTTCATCTGGCACCTGGCGGCGCTGACCATGGTGTTCCCGGTGATCGGCGAATTCTCCTTCAGGGGCCGCATGCCCGAGGTGCTGGTGCTGACGTTGATCTTCGCGATTGCCATCTCCGCAGTGAGCTATGCGCTTGTCGAATCACCCTGCCGAGAAGCATTGCGGCGCTGGGAATCTCGCAGGAAGCAAAAATCCGTTCCGCAGCCCGACGGCGCCGCCAGCCCGCGTCAGGAAGACGCAATCGCGCCATGACCGCGCAGACGACGATAGATTAGTGCGATGCTGTGGGGGTCCCCCCGCTTGCGGGGGCGAGTCGCGCTATAACCGCGGCGCGGACCGCCGAGCGGCGTGCCTTGCCGGCGTCGTCGCGCAGCGGAGCGTCGACGAACTCGACGGTGGCCGGCACCTTGTAGCCGGCGATCCGGTCGCGCAGAAACGCCTGCACCGTCTGCTCGTCCAGCGCCGACCCCGCCTGCACCAGGGCATAGGGCACTTGGCCCAGATCCTCGTGAGGTACGCCGACAACCAAGCAGGACAGCACGTCCGGATGCGCCGACAGTGCGTTCTCGATCTCGGCCGGGTAGACATTGCGGCCGCCGACGGTGAACATGTCCACTCGGCGATCGGATAGGTACAAAAACCCGTCGGAGTCGAAATAGCCCAAGTCGCCCAACGAGTCCCAGCCGTCGCGGGATTTCGCCGTCGAGCCGACGTACCGGTAGGTCGGCGGGCTACCCGGGCTGGGCCGCATGTAGATCTCGCCCTCCACGCCGGGCGGGCAGGGGTTGCCGTCGTCGTCGAGCACCTTCATTTCGCCGGCGACGACGATCCCAACCGACCCTCGGTGGCTAAGCCACTGGTCCCCAGAGATGAAGGTCAGCGCCTGTAATTCGGTGCCGCCGTACAGTTCCCAAATTTTTTCCGGGCCCAGCAGGTCGATCCAGGCCTCCTTGACGGTCGGCGGGCACGGTGCCGCCAAGTGCCACAACCGCCGGATCGAGGAGAGGTCGTAGGAACTCGGATCAGCGTGGTAGGCGGGTAGCGCCCGCTGCATGATCGTCGGCACCGTGACCATGAAGGTGACCCGGTGGTCGGTGATCAGCCGAAGAAACTCGTGCGGCTCGTAGCGGCTCATCAACACCAGATGGTGGCGCATGATCAACGCCATTGCCGCAGTGGTGAAGCCGGTGTTGTGGGTCAGCGGCACCGGCACAAAGGTGGTATCGCCCTCCTGCGCGCCGAGGGGGTAACCGATCGCGGGAGGTATCCGGCTGTCGTTGCCGGCTTCGATGAGTTTGGGCCGGCCGGTGCTGCCGCCGGACCCCATCGCTTTCCACACCGGCGACACCGCTTCAGGTAGAGCCGCATCGGAAAGAGCCGGATCGGGTGTGAAACCCACTGGAATGCTGGGTATTTCGGGATGCTCGCGGCCCACCAGCAAGGCGGGTGGCCGCAACTCCAGCAGGCCCTGCAACTCCGCGTCCGGCAGCCGCGCAGACAGCGGCTGCGGCACCGCGCCCAGCTTCCAGCACGCCACCGCGGCCTGAATCCATTCGATGGAATTCGGCAGCACGATCGTCACGTAGTCGCCAGCGCCTACGCCACGTTCGGCGTAGGCGCGCGCCAGCCGGTTGGTCGACCGGTCGAGTTCGCCGCGGGTCAGGGTGCGCCCGTCGCAGGTAACCGCCGGCTCGTCGGGGGCGATCTCGGCAAGCGCCGAAATCTGGGTGCCGATCGGCGGGATCGGCTGGGTCACGAGTAAGCACCCTGCCGCTCGAAGATGCGCCGCGGGTTGTCGACGAGCATGGTGTGCAGCTGTTCGTCGGTCACCCCGCGCTTTTTCAAAGCGGGGATCACGTCGTTGTGGATGTGCAGATAATTCCAGTTCGGCATGACCTGTGACACCAGCTCTTCGGGTAGTGCGTCGAAGTAGCAGTTGGCGTCGTGGGAGAGCACCATCTTGTCGGCGTGCCCGCGCTCGCACATCTGCGCGACGATGTTCACTCGGTCCTCGAACGAGGAGATCGCGTCGATGCCGAACCGGTCCATCCCTAGATAGGAGCCGCTGGCGATGAGCTCTTCGAGGTAGCCGACGTCGGTGCTGTCGCCGGAGTGGCCGATGATCACCCGGCCCAGGTCGACGCCTTCTTCTTCGAAGATGCGTTGCTGTTCGAGCCCGCGCCGCAACCCTGCGTGGGTGTGCGTGGAGATCGGCACGCCGGTGCGCTTGTGCGCCTGGGCGACCGCGCGCAGCACCCGCTCGACACCGGGGGTGACGCCGGGAGCGTCGGTGGCGCACTTGAGGATCCCGGCCTTGATACCGGTGTCGGCGATGCCCTGCTCTATGTCGCGGACGAACATGTCGGTCATGATCTCCGGTCCACCGAGTTCCCCGCCCGGGCCCAGATAGTGAAAGCAGAACGGGACGTCGTTGTAGGTGTACAGGCCGGTCGCGACGACGATGTTCAGTTCGGTCTGCGCGGCAACCCGGGCGATACGCGGAATGTAGCGACCCAGCCCGATCACGGTGAGGTCGACGATGGTGTCCACGCCGCGCGACTTGAGCTCATTGAGCCGGGTGACGGCGTCCGCTACCCGCGCGTCTTCGTCGCCCCACGCTTCCGGGTAGTTCTGGGCGACCTCGGTGGTCATGATGAAAACGTGCTCGTGCATGAGCGTGACGCCGAGATCAGCGGTATTGATAGGTCCCTGAGCAGTATTCAGTAACGACACGTAGCCGATGGTAGGTGCTGCATAGCTCGCGCATGACGGGCTTCGGCGGACCGGTGGGCGCGATCATCATCGTGGGTGCTCGGACCCGAGGTCACCGGCCGGAATCTGGTGCACGACCTGATTGCCGCCGGTGCTCAACGCGGCCAGTACGGCGTCCGCGACGGCGTTGGTGGCGTACCCGTCGTAGGTCGACGGTCCGTCAACCGAGTCGTTCGCCACCGCCGTCAGCCACGCGGCGTCCTGGGCCCGATACGCGCCGTCGAACCGTTCGATCCAGGTGTCGGGCAGGCGCTGCGCTGCCACGCCGTCGACGACGACTTGCGTCGTCAGTGACGGTGATCCCAGCGTCAGGCTGCCGGCACTGCCAACGAGGTCGAGACCGATGTCATATCGCATTGCCGGTCCCCGGCCGACGTCGACAACGCCGAGGATCCCGGACTCCGACGTCAGCGTGATAAGGACGGTCACCGTCGATCCGTCGTCGCTGTTTTTGGCCGCGCAGCCGACGACGCTGATCTCCTCGCCGGTAAGCCAGCGGAACAGGTCGATGTCGTGTGCGGCTGAGCTGGCGATGAGCTTGGCTGCGTCAAAGTTGTTGGCAGCCAGTGGGTTGTGATGTCGTTGGCGGATCAGGATGGGCTGACCGACTCGACCGGACCGCGCGGCATCGTGCAGATGCCGGTAGTCGGGGTCGCATCGCCGCATGAAGCCGACCTGGACGAGCCGGCGACCGCCGGCCCGCTCCGCCTTGACCAGGTGCAGAGACTCTTCGGTCGAAAGGGTCAGCGGCTTTTCACACAGGACGTAGATGCCGCGTGCGATGCACGCCTCGACGATCCCATGGTGGGTGTCATCGGCGGTGGCCACCACGGCAGCGTCGATATCGGCGTCCCGCAGGCAGTCCAGCGGATCGTGAAAAACCTTGGCAGCCTGGCTGACAGCGGCGCCACGTTCGGCAAACGGTGGGTAGCTGTCCGCCACGGCGGTGATCTGCGCCCGCGGCGCCAGACTGCGAAAGATGTTCAGGTGATGCAGACCCATGCCGCCCAGCCCGAGCAGGGCCAGCCGAACCGGAGCGCTGATGTCAGAACGCGTCGTCGTCGAGGTCCATCAATGCGGTCGAGGTGCGGGCCAAGATGCCGCGCGTCGCGGTGATCTCGGGCAGCACGTTGGCGGCGAAGAATTGCGCGGCGGCGACCTTGCCGTCGTAGAAGGCCTGCTCTTTGCCTTTCACGCCGGAATCCAGTGCCCGCAGCGCGATTTCCGCGTGGAACAGCAGCTGCCAGCCGATCAGCAGATCACCGACGGCCAGCAGATAACGCACCGAACCCAAACCGATCTTGTACAACTCGGTCGGGGTTTCAGCCGATCCCATCAGATAGCCGGTCAGGGTGGCGGTTATCGCCTGCACGTCCTCCATCGCGGTGCGCAGATAGTCGCGTTCCACCTTGAGCCGCTGGTCGGCGGTGTCGCTGCCGATGAACGACTGGATCTGCCCGGCGATATGCGCCAGCGCGCCGCCCTTGTCCCGCGCGATCTTGCGGAAGAAGAAGTCCTGGGCTTGGATCGCGGTGGTGCCTTCGTACAGCGAGTCGATCTTGGCGTCGCGGATGTACTGCTCGATCGGGTAGTCCTGCAAAAAGCCCGAACCGCCCAGGGTCTGCAGCGATTCGGTCAGGTACTCATACGCCCGCTCGGAGCCCACGCCTTTGATGATCGGCAACAGCAGATCGTTGACCCGGGTCGCCATGTCTTCGTCCGCGCCTGAGACTGCAGCGGCGACAACGGGATCCTGATGAGCCGCGGTGTAGAGGTAGATGGCACGCAAACCCTCGGCGTAGGCCTTCTGCATGATCAAGGACCGCCGCACGTCCGGGTGGCGGGTGATCGGCACCCGGGGGGCATTCTTGTCCAGCGTCTGCGTCATGTCAGCGCCCTGGATCCGCGTCTTGGCGAAGTCGAGGGCGTTGAGGTAGCCCGTCGACAACGTTCCCGACGACTTGATGCCGACCAGCATGCGGGCGTTTTCGATGACTTTGAACATCTGGGCGATGCCGTCGTGTGTGTCACCGACCAGCCAACCCTGGGCCGGGATGCCGTGAGCGCCGAACGTCAGCTCGCACGTCGGGGATGCCTTATATCCCATCTTGTGCTCGAGACCGGTCGCGAAAACACCGTTGCGGCCGACGATCTCGAAGGTATCCCAGTCGAACAGATACTTCGGCACGACGAACAGGCTGAGGCCCTTGGTGCCAGGTCCTGCGCCGGCTGGGCGGGCGAGGACCAGGTGCAGGATGTTCTCGACGGTGTCGCCGAGATCGCCGCCGGAGATGAATCGCTTGACGCCTTCGATGTGCCAGGAGCCGTCGGGCTGCTCGATGGCTTTGGTGCGTCCGGCCCCTACATCGGAGCCGGCGTCCGGCTCGGTCAGCACCATCGTTGCGCCCCAACGTTTTTCGATTACTGCGTTGGCTAATGCGCGTTGCGTTGCGTTGCCAAGCTCGTAGAGGATGTCGGCCATCCCCGGCCCGGCGTAGTAGAAAAACAGTGCCGGGTTGGCGCAGATGACCATTTCCAGAACCGCCCACAGAAACGCCCTCGAGACCGCGGTGCCGCCGATCTCCGGTGCGACGCCCAGCCGCCACCATTCCGCGTCCCAGATTGCTTGCACCGTCGCACGAATCGGGTCCGGCACGGTGATGGCGTGCTGGTCCGGCAAAAACACCGGCGGCTCGCGGTCGGCGGCGACGAACGACTCGGCGACGGAGCCTTGGGCGAAGCGGGCAACTTCGGCCAGGATCTCGCGCGTGGTGGTGCTGTCGAGCTCACCGACCGACCCCGAGTCCAGGATCGGCCCAAGCTCAAGCGCTTCGAATAGGTTGAACTCGATGTCACGCAAGTTCGCCTTGTAATGCCCCATGAATCCCTCCTCGCTGCAGTATGGGGTGTCTTGCGATTTCAGGCAGGTAACTCCGGGGTTCCGGACATCGCTCGCGCAGTTTCTTTGCGGGCGTTCGTAGTTGCTCGGTGGTGTCTCTTGACCAAGCCGAGCTCTGTCGCTCCTTTGCACGTGTACATCAGGCAGCCCGGAAGGAGCGGTAGACCGCGGATCCGATGAACTCACCAAGCGTGTTGGGTGACCAGTCGTGGCCACTGTCACGTAGCAGCGTGCGCACCGCTCCCTCACATGCGGACATGAACTGTTCCACCAGAACGGGCAGCTTCCGTTCGGGATTGGTTGTGCACCAGTGTTTTAACGCGGGCCGTAATAGCTTGGCGAACTGGTCGGCGATGGCCGTCCGGTTACTCTGAAAGTGCTCAGCGACGGCGGGCTCGGGGTCGGCGCTCATCATCAACCGCCATGAGTCCGGCGTGCGGTCGACCGCCCCCAGCAGTGCCTGGAAACCCGCGACGAATACGGCCTCGTCGCCTTCGGGGTGGCCGTGTCGCAACGCCTCGGTCGCGTCCGCGAGCAGGATGGCGCTTTCGCGGTCGAGCAGCGCATGGAGCAGTTCGACTCGGTCGGCGAAGCACGAGTAGACGACCGGGCGGGTCACGTTCAGCCGTTCGGCAACCGCGCCGATGGTCACCTCCCGCACGCCACGCTCGATAGCGATCGCCAGAGCGGCGTCGAGCACCTGTGGGCGGCGTCGCTCTGGTCCCAGATGTGCGGCTCGGGACCTGCTCTCCACAGTTCCTACAGCCATGAAGGAAAATGCTACATCGGTGGATATTTGTTGGCTAGGGCTGTGACGTGGCGATTACGTCCAGGGCCTTGAGGAGTGACCTGGCTCACCGTAAAGTGACCAGTGGTCATCGATACGAGGAGGGCCGAATGCCGACCGTGACCTGGGCCCGCGTCGACCCGGCGCGGCGCGCGGCGGTCGTGGAAGCCGCCGAGGCCGAGTTCAGAGCGCACGGCTTCTCGGGCGGCAGCCTCAACGTCATCGCCCGGCATGCGGGGGTCGCCAAAGGCAGCCTGTTCCAGTACTTCGCCGACAAGCGCGATCTGTATGCGTTCATCGCCGACATCGCCAGCCAGCGGGTGCGTGCCTATATGGAGGAGCGGATCCGCGAGCTCGACCCAACCCGGCCGTTCTTCGACTTTCTGACCGACTGGCTCGACGCGTGGGTGGCCTACTTCGCAGACCATCCGCATGAACGCGCACTGCACGCCGCGGCGACGCTTGAAGTCGACACCGAAGCCCGCGTCAGCGTGCAGAACGTCATTCACCGCCACTATCTGGAAGTGCTGCGGCCGCTGGTCCGCGACGCGCACGTCCGCGGCGACCTGCGTGCGGATTCCGATACCGACGCGCTGATGTCCTTGCTGCTGATGATCTTTCCGCACCTGGCGCTGGCGCCCTATGTGCGCGGACTGGATCCCATCCTCGGACTCGACGAGCCCTCGCCGGAGCAACCGGCACTGGCGGTGCGCCGGCTCGTCGCGGTACTGGCGGCTGCATTTGCCCCGCTACCGCAAGCTCACCAGGCTGAGAAAAAGATTGAGACAAGGAGGGTCATTACATGACACGGACACATACCGGCTCGATGGTTGCCGGCGGGCTCAACTGGGACAGCTTGCCGCTCAAGCTATTTGTGGGCGGCAATGCGAAGTTCTGGAACCCGGCCGACATCGACTTCTCTCGCGACCGTGCCGACTGGGAGCGGCTTACCGACGACGAACGCCACTACGCCACCCGACTCTGCGCCGAGTTCATCGCCGGCGAAGAAGCGGTGACCGAGGACATTCAGCCGTTCATGTCGGCGATGCGGATCGAAGGCCGGCTGGGCGACGAGATGTACCTGACCCAGTTCGCGTTCGAGGAAGCCAAGCACGTCCAGGTCTTCCGGATGTGGCTCGACGCGGTCGGCATCACCGGCGACTTACACGAATACCTCGAGGACGTGCCCACCTACCGCACAATTTTCTACGAGGAACTGCCGGACTGCCTCAACGCGCTGAGGGTCGATCCCTCACCGGCCGCCCAGGTCCGGGCGTCGGTGACCTACAACCACATGGTCGAGGGCATGTTGGCGTTGACCGGTTACTTCGGCTGGCACAAGATCTGTGTCGAGCGCGGCATTCTGCCCGGGATGCAGGAGCTGGTCCGGCGCATCGGTGACGACGAGCGACGCCACATGGCGTGGGGCACCTTCACCTGTCGGCGCCACGTTGCCGCCGACGATGCCAACTGGGGTGTCTTCGAAACGCGGATGAACGAGCTCATGCCGCTCGGACTGCGCCTCATCGAAGAGGGCTTCGCGCTCTACGACCCGATGCCGTTCGGCCTGTCGGTGGACGAGTTCATGCAGTACGCCGCCGACAAGGGGATGCGCCGGTTCGGCACGATCGCCAGCGCCCGCGGACGTCCGGTCGCTGAGATCGACCTCGACTACACGCCGGTGCAATTGGAGGACACCTTCGCCGACGAGGACGAGAAGGCGCTCGCAGCCGTTTGACGTCTGGTCGCCGGGAGAACCGTCAGCCGACCCAGACGGTTTTGGCGTTGCAGAACGCGCGGATGCCGAGGCCTGCGAGCTCGCGACCGTAGCCGGATCGTTTGACGCCGCCGAACCCTAACTCGGGGTAGGACACAGTCATCCCGTTGATGAAGACCTGGCCGGCCTCGATGTCGTCGATGAAGCGCGCTTGCTCGGCTGGGTCGTTGGTCCAGGCATTGGACCCCAGCCCGAAGGTGGTGGCGTTGGCGATCTCGATGGCCTCGTCGATGCCGGAGGCCCGGTACATCGAGGCGACCGGGCCGAAGACCTCTTCGGTGTATAGCGCCATGTCCTTGCTGATGTCGGTGACCACCGTCGGCGGGTAGAACCAGCCCGGCTGGTCGGGCGTCTTGCCGCCGAGGCGTACCTTCGCACCCGCCGCGACGGCGTCGTCGACCTGCTTTGCGATTTCGTCACGGCCGGACTCGGTGGCCAGCGGACCCACGTCGGTGTCCGGGTCGGTCGGATCGCCGACTTTCAGCGCCTCCATCCGCTCGACGAACTTGTCGACGAACGCGTCGTAGATGTCGGTGTGCACGATGAACCGCTTGGCGGCGATACAGGACTGGCCATTGTTCTGCACCCGGGCGGTCACCGCGGTCTTGACGGCCTCGTCGAGGTCGACGGACGGCATCACGATGAACGGGTCGCTGCCACCGAGCTCCATCACGGTGGGTTTGATCTCGTCGCCGCAGATGGCGGCGACCGATTGACCGGCGGGTTCGCTGCCCGTCAGCGTGGCCGCCTTGACCCGGGGGTCGCGCAGGATGGCCTCGACCGCCTTGGACGACACGAGCAGCGTCTGGAAACAGCCCTCCGGAAAGCCGCCGCGCGCGATCACGTCGGACAGATACAGCGCCGACTGCGGCACATTAGAGGCGTGTTTGAGCAGACCGACGTTGCCGGCCATCAGCGCGGGCGCGGCGAACCGGACGGCCTGCCAGAGCGGGAAGTTCCACGGCATCACGGCCAGCACCACCCCGAGTGGTTGGTAGCGGGTGTAGGCGCGCTTCGCGCCGACCTTCGACGCCTCGGCGGGCTCATCGGCCAGCAGCTTCTCGGCGTTCTCGGCGTAGTAGCGAAAACCCTCGGCGCACTTGAGCGCTTCGGCTTTGGCCGATTTGAGGGTCTTGCCCATTTCCAGGGTCATCATCGCCCCGACCTCGTCGGCTTCCTTCTCCAAGAGGTCGGCGGTGGCATTCGCCCACTCGGCGCGTTGGGCGAACGTGGTGGAGTGGCGGTAGTCGAGGAACCGCTCGTGGGCCCGGGCGATTGCCGCCTCGACTTCATCGTCTGTTGCCGGGGTGAAAGTTTTGACCGTCTCGCCGGTGGCCGGGTTGATCGTGGCGATGGACACGCTGGTCTCCTTGATCTGCGTCCGTCGGGTAGTTGCAAAACGTCCGATCTCCACCCTGCCACTATCGTGGCCAGAAGGGAGGTGCCAGATGAGCAAAGCCGCCGAGCTGATAGTCAAGTGCCTGGAAAACGAGGGCGTAGAGGTGGTCTTCGGGCTGCCGGGCGAGGAGAACATCCGCTTCGTGCAGGCGCTGGCTTCGTCCGACATCCGGTATGTGCTGACCCGGCACGAGCAGGCGGCGTCGTTCATGGCCGAGATGTACGGGCGGGTCACCGGCCGGGCGGCGGTGGTGTCGGCCACGCTGGGTCCGGGGGCGATCAACATGCAGCTGGGCGTCGCCGATGCCACCACCAACAGCACGCCGTTGGTGGCGATCTCCGCCCAAGTCGGTCAGGACCGCGAATACAAAGAGTCGCACCAGTACGTCGACCTGGTGTCGATGTTCGCGCCGATCACCCGATGGGCCGCCGACATCCCGACCGCACGGGCCATCCCGGAGATGGTCCGCAAGGCGTTCAAGGTCGCCGAGACCGAACGTCCGGCTGCGGTGTACCTCGCCGTGCCGGAACACATCGACGCCGATGAAGCCGACTACGACCTGGGCCCGTTGCCACGTAACGTCGTTCGCGCTGAAGCGCCGGCCTTCCGCCAAGTAGCCCGCGCGGTGGACATTCTGCGCGAGGCGAAGCGGCCGGTGGTGCTGGCCGGGCACGGCGCGGCCCGAGCTGACGCGACCAAGGCCCTGGTGCGGTTCTCCGAAAAATTCGGTATCCCGGTGGCCAACACCTTTCACGGCAAAGGTGTCATGCCCGACGACCATCCCAACAGCATCGGCACGTTGGGCTTCATGCGACACGACTACGTCAACTTCGGGTTCGACAACGCCGACGTCGTCATTGCGGTCGGCTACGAGCTGCAGGAATTCGATCCGGTCCGGATCAACCCCAAGGCCGACAAGAAGATCATCCACATCCATCGCTTTCCCGCCGAGGTCGACATGCACTACTCGGTCGACGTCGGGATCATCGGCGACTTAAGCGCATCGCTCGATGCGCTTACCGAGGCGCTCGACGACCACGTCTTCCCGGCCGACCCGGAGATCCCCGGTTCCGGTCTGCTCGACGAAGAATTCACTCGCGGGCAACAGGATTCGCGTTATCCAATGGCACCCGCGCGAGTGGTCGCGGATACCCGTGCCGCACTGGGCCGGAGCGACGTCGTCTTGGTCGACACAGGTGCGACCAAAATGTGGATGGCCCGGCTCTATCCCACCTATGAACGCAATACCTGCCTGATCTCAAATGGCCTGTCCACCATGAGCTTTGCGCTACCCGGCGCTCTCGGGGTCAAGCTGGCGCGGCCCGAGTCGAAGGTGCTGGCCGTGGCCGGCGACGGAGCGTTCCTGATGAACTCGCAGGAGATCGAAACCGCCGTTCGTGAGCGGATACCGCTCGTCGTATTGATCTGGGAGGACGGAGGTTACGGTCTGATCGAGTGGAAGATGGATCTCGAACTCGGTGAGCACCACTACGTGAAATTCGGCAACCCCGATATCGTGAGCTACGCGGAAAGCTTCGGCGCCAAGGGTTATCAGATTAAAAGCGCCGAGGAACTGTTGCCCACGTTGAAGGCTGCGCTCGATCACGACGGCGTCTCGCTGATCTGCTGTCCGGTCGACTACTCCGAGAACCTGCGGTTGACCGACCGGCTCGGTGAGCTCGACGAAACGCTCTAGTCGGCCGAGATAGGGCGCAGGTAGCTGCCTTCCAGCGTGCGATGCCACCATGCGTGATCACGTCGCAATTCCGCCGCGGTGGTGAAGCGGTACCGGTAGAGCTGGGCGCGCACGTATCGCGGCGGAGAACCCGGGAAGGGGTTACGGCGGAGTAGGCGCAGCGTCGCCGGGTCATTCTGCAAGAGCCGCAACATAAATGGCCGAAGCCAGGGGTAGGCGTAATGCGGCGAGATGGCGGCAAACCACATCAGCCAGTCCAGTCGCAGGTGATACGGCGCCCACTGCGCCGGCATGCGGCGCACCGCTCCGGGCTTGCCCTTGAACTCGTATTCCTTCCATACGGTCTGGCCGGTGACCCTCGGATCATCGGTACCTTCGATCACCACCTCCCGGCGGGTTCGGCCGATGGTGCCGAACGCACCGTAGGTGTTGACGAGATGGTAGGCATTGAACGACATGTTCATCCGCTGCCGCCGCGAAATCATGTTGCGCACCGGATAGTAGGTCATCATCACGGTCAGCACGCTGAACACGATCACCAGGGCAGCGAACCACGGCGGAACCGCGGCCAGTGCCGGCTGCTTGGGAACGGGCAGTACCGCTGCAGCCGACGACGCATCAATCACGCTGCAGCCCAATAGGATCGTCAACCAGTTCAGCCAGGCGAAGTTACCGGAGAACACCAGCCACAGCTGGGTGATGACGACGATCGCTCCGGAGATGCTGGCCACCGGCTGCGGAGCGAACAAGCCGAACGGGACGATCAGCTGCGCGAAATGGTTGCCGAGGACTTCGACCCGATGTAGCGGCTTGGGCAGGTGATGGAAAAACCAGCTGAGCGGCCCCGGCATCGGCTGGGTTTCGTGGTGGTAGTACAGAGCGGTCAGATCGCGCCAGCACGAGTCACCGCGGAGCTTGATCAATCCCGCCCCGAACTCGAGCCGGAATAGCAGCAACCGAGCGAGCCACATCGCCAGCAGTGGTGGCGCCACCCGGTCGTTGCCGAGGAAGATCGCCAGAAAACCGGCCTCCAGCAGTAGCGACTCCCAGCCGAACGAGTACCAGGTCTGGCCGACGTTGACGATCGACAGGTACATCACCCAGAGCAGCAGCCACACAAGCACCGCAGCCCACAACGGTAGTACGCCGGCCAAGCCCACTGCCATCGCCGCCGATAGCAGTGCACCCAACCAGGCGACCGTCGCAAAGAACCGATCGGAGTAGTGGACGTGGAAGATGCTGGGCGTTTGGCGGAACGATTGCCGGGCCAGATAGCGCGGCACCGGCAGCAGGCCATGCTCGCCGATCAGCGCCCGAAACTGTCGTGCGGCGGCAACAAACGCGCAGACATAAACGACCGCGATGCCACGCTCGAGTATCAGCCTGCCCAACCAATACTGCGGTGCGTTAAACCATCCCATGTCCGTCACTCCTGGAGACGGTGGACGTCCGTGATTATCCTCCCGCGTGCATCGCCGGCCCGGGTGAAAACCGCTCGTCAGGAACCGGCTTTGAGCACCGCCGGAACTCTGATGTCGTCTCGGAGGAGCTCTCCGGGAAAGCACGGCGAGACGCCGGTGATCGTCGGCGGATCGTTATTCTGGCGACCCGCGGCGATCTGGAGGCTGTACCCGTCTGGCGCGTAACCGAATCGGTTCGGTTTGCCGAACTCTTCCCGTTCGCGCACGTGCCAGCCCCAGCCCCGCCAGATCTCACCGACCGTGCCGATCATCGCGTCCAGGTCGGTTTCCGGCGGAAAGATCGCGTCGCGAATATCGGAGAATTCGTTTGGTGGGACGCCGGTCGGCTCGTCGTTACACGGTGTATTGCCCGAGCCCGCATAGCGGGTGCGGTCAAAAACCGTTCCCGTCGGCAAGGCTTCGAGGGTCTTCTTCAGATACCCGAGCACGGTGTCTTGGGCTTGTTGCTGGCTGATCGGGGGTCCAGGCGGGCAGTGCTGGCCGCAGGCGGCGAGGAGCGCGATCGCCAGGAGTGTTGCCACGCGGGAGGTGTTGCGATTCATCTGACCGGCCCAACAAGCTGCGGAGGCGCCACCCCGGCGATGACGGCGCCCATGTTGGCCAGTGCGATGTTTTGTTGATCCCAGTAGCCGCTGTGAGCACCGACGCTTGGCAGCCCGACCGGGCCGGCGGGTCCGGGGTCGGCGGCCAGCCCGCGGGCACCGAAGTGCGGTGCCGTCGGATCGGGTCCCAGCGTCCATTCGCTGAGCACGCCGCTCATGCCGATGATGTCGTGAGTCGCCCGCATCGCATACACATGGGCGCCCGGATCCAGGCTGAGCCCGCCGACGTTGTCGACCAACATTCCGGGGCTGCCGACCGCGATGACGTTGTCGGCGGCAAGATGATGTCCCCCGGATGCGGCCGCGCCGACCACGGTCGAGCCGTAGCTGTGGCCGATGACGGTGTCGATCGATGGTGGCCCGACGTGTGAGGCGCGCAGCCCGCTTTCGAACGCGTCCAGACTGCCGGCACCCGCGCGAGCGGGATCAGGGAAGCCCGCCTGACTCAAGTCCATCGGACGGTCATAACCCATCCAGGTCGTGATCGACACGTCCTTGGCGCCAAGGGTTTTGTCCGCGGCACGCGCCGCGTTGTACATCGCCACCGCTCTGGCGTCGCTGAACGGCAGACGGGCCAGGTCCTGGCCGGTGCCGGGGATGAATATGCCGTTGCGTTTGGCGTAGTCCGGGTTCCCGATGGTCACGGCGCCGTGGCCGGCGTCGTCGAGGAATCCCAAGAAGCGACTCATCCCGTCGGCGCGGTCCAGATCGGCCTGTACCGCCTGATATCCCGCCAGGCTGTGCCGGGCCTCGGCCAGCTGTGCCTGTAACGCGTAGCGCGCGCTGTCGTCGACGTTGCGGCCTGCCGTCATCTCGTCAAGGCTGTGCTGCGTCCGGTCGGCGTCAGCTTCGGCATGCTGCTCAAGCTCCCGTAGGTGCAGTCGGTTGTAGTGGTCCTTCCCCAGGTGATCCATTGGGTCCCAGGGCATCCCGGTGTGGTTGCCGATGCTGTGGTCTCGGCGGTAAAGCCAGTCCTTTTCTTCCGGGGTGAGCAGATTCCACAACTCGGTGAACTTGTTCGGATCTTCGGGCAGCGGCTCGGACAGCGATGCCTGAATGGTCGGACGATTGTCGTGCGGTCCCGGCGGGATGGGCGCGTCACCGTCGGCCATGTTGATCGCCGCTGCCAGCTCGGCGTCGATTGCGTTGGCCTCGGCAACAATCGCGTCCAGCCTTGGCTGCAACTGCATTTCGGCGATGAGGGCTGCTGTCGGCGGACCGTTGAACGTCGCACACGGCCGTACTTTGTTGCTCAGTGCGTCGATGGTCATCTGCAATTCGGCGGCATCGCAGCGCAGCGTGCGCAACTCGGACTGGACCTGCTCGATGCCGTCGGCAGCCTTGCCCGCGGCGCGCGCCACCGCCAGTGACTCGTTGCCGTGCGCGTCGAGGTCTTGGCGGATTGTGGCATTGGTGTGCTTGCGGGCCTCGGCGGTCGCGCCTTCCCAGGTGTCGAACACCTCCAACGCGCCAAGTTGACGCGATGCCTCGAGGGTGATGTGCCCGCGCGCGTTGGCCGCGTGGAACACCATTCGCACCGACTCCGCGTTCCATCGATCAATATCGGCGACCGGCAACGTCATGAGTTATCCGGTAACAGCATTGAAGATTGGCCACAAGTCAGCGGCTCACCGAATTGCTTATCGGACGGATTTGTGCCACGGCGTGACCGAGGCTACGAGCGCCGCAAGCGAAATCAGCACCAGCAGTTGCACGCCCGCGGAATGCCCGGCGTAGCCGTCGACCGCACGCCATGGATGCCGGGACAGCGCCGCGCCGGCCAGGATCAGCCCACCGGCGCTCAACCAGACCGTGACGACGTCACGCCGTCGGGGTCGGTCGCGCAGCGCCCACTGCAGGCCGAGCGCGGCGCCGAACACCAAAACGCCTGCCACCCCGGCGATTACCGCCCCGGCCATGAGCACCGCCGGCACCGCCCACGGCCCGGGTGCCCACGGTCGGACAGGGGGGTCGTCGCGCCGTCGACGTCGCGGTGGCCACCATGCCATCAAGGCCAACAGCGGCAGCAGAGCCAGCCCGCCGGCCAGGCCGGCGCGATAAAGCGAGTTGGGTGCAAAGGTGAGCGTGATGGTGCCCGCCGTCCCCGCCGGCACCACCCAGCCCTGCTGCCAGCCGTTCACGGCCACCGGGGTGAGCCGAGTCCCGGAACTGGTGTGTGCGACCCAACCAGGATTGATGCTCTCCGGCACCACCAACACCCGCGACGTGGCCGACTCCGGTAGGCGCACCTCGCGACGGGCCGGACCCCATGCCCCGGTGGAAACGGGTGCTGCTGTGGCAGTGGGCGATTCGGCTGCGAGCGATCCGGTCAGCTGTGCGCCGTCGACGACGAATTGCGGTCCGGGACTGATCAACAGCTCTTGCTGACCGGTCGGCAACTGGATCGGTTGGCGGTCACACGGCTGGGCGGTGACCGGCGAACCATCGAGCAGCGCGCCGACCGTGGTCTGGATCGCGGTGTGCACAAACCGGCCGGCGATCGCGATGACCGGCCCGTGCGCGCAGTCGACGCTGACCTCGCGGGCGCGGTTGCGCGCCGCATCGGCGGGGGCGATCGGTCTCCCGTCGGCGCCCAGCACCGCGATCTCGGCCAGTCCGGGCGGCTTCAACTGGTCGAAGCCCAGCGCGGTGCGGTCGATGACGTCATCCCAATCCAGCAGGCTGATGGTGAGGGTGTCGGTGACGCGGGATTTCAGCGACAGGGTTTGTGCGCCGTGCACTTCGCGGACCTGCGGACCGTCCCCGAGGTCGACGGCGACCATGGTCGGGTGCGTGGGCACCGACGACCGGCTGGGAACCAGCCGTAGCCCGCTCACCTCGGTTGGCCGGGGCAAGGTGAGGGTGAGCGTCGGGGGCGTCTTGTGCTGCACCACCCGCTGCGGTGCCGTCCAGGCGGTGGCCGGATCGCCGTCGGTGGCGGCGTACGCGGAGCCGAGAACGTCGACCAGATCGGAGTCGCCGCGCGCCCGGGTGGTGTCTGGTTCGGCGATCAGGTCGGCGAGCTTCGGTCCCGGGCGCGCGCGCACCCACACCGTTGGCTGCACCGAAACAGGTTGGGGCACAGTCAGTGTGCGGCTGAACGTCACCGGTGTTTCCGGTGTCAGCGCCATCGAGGCTGCACACTGCACGCTCACCGGGCTCCCTGGCCCCTCAGCGCAGCCCGGGCGGCCGAGCGGCTCGGAGCCCAGGTCCCACCGCGCGACGGTCGCGTTCGGCGGGGGACCGGGAACCAGCGCGGTGTGGCGCAAGTCGACCGGGTGCGCGAATCCGGAAGCGTCGTACTGGGTGATCGACAAGTCGGTGATCGCGAACTGCACCCCCGCTGAGCCGTCGTCGGTCGCGATCGCGGTGATCCGCACCCACGGGGTTTCGCCGTACGGCAGCGCCGCGGTAACCGGTTTGCCGGGTTCGGCGAACCTCAGCGTCGTGGTGCCGTTGGCAGTGGCCACCTCGACCCTGCGGACCTGTGCGCCGACGGCGGTCGCGCTGGGCGTGATCGTGATGACGCTGTTGGTCACCGGATGATCGAAATCCACCTGCAACCATTGACCGACGGCGGACTGCAGCCCGTTGGACACCCACGCGGTCGCCGAATCACTGTCGATCGCGGCGGCGGGCGACGTCGCCGGAGCGACGTCGGGCAGCGCGGTGGCGTCCGACGACGAACTGGACGCCGTCAGCCGACCGCCGGTCCAGGCGCCGTAGACGGTTTGCGCGCCCGGGACCGGGTAGTCGGGCACCCGGTTGAAGGTGCGCCGGGCGTCGCCGACGGCCCGGATCGCCGACGAGTGGTCATCAACCCGGCCGTAGTCGATTTCCCGGGCCACCGGCGTATCGGTCACGGTGACGGCCTGCACAGGTAGATCCGCGCGCTCGGCGTCCGCGGTCAGTAGCACCGGACCCAGCGCAGGCTGACCCGCCAGCCGCCGGCGCTCGTCAAGGCGCAACAGCACTTCCGGCCCACCGTCGACGCGGGCCAGCCGGTCGGTGTCGGTCAAGTAAGGGGCGGCGGGATCGCCCGTGGCCGTGGCCACCCGATAAATCTCCACGGCGGGATAGCGGGGTCGCAATCCACTGTCGGTGATGAATCCCGCCACCGGGCCGGGCCCGACCGGTGCGCCGAACTGCGCAACCTTCGCCAGGCGTGGCGATCCCGCGATGGCCCGGTGCACCAGAATCGGTCGCGCCGAACGCGACGTGTCGGGGTCCAGGTCGTTGCGCACGACGATGTACGAAATGCCTTGGCGGGCAAGCGTATCGGCCAGTCCCTCGGAGGGCCGGCCAGCCGCAAAGAGGCGTTGCACCGAATCCAGCGCCCGGATGGTTTGCGGCGGGGTCAACGGGATCGAGTCGCGAACTCCCCACGGGCTGTCGCCGAGGGCTTGTAGCGGTTCGTCGTGGCTGGTGCCCCACAACTGGGTGGCGAACGGTGCGCCGGGAACCACCAGCACGCGGCCCGGCGTTGGTGTGCCCCTGTTGTGTTCGGATAGCCAGTCGGCGGCGTCATGCCAATACCGGGGTATCGCGCTGAACGTTCCGGGCGGGGTGATCCGGCCGGTCCATGCCAGCGAGGTGCCCGCCATCAGGGCGGTCAAGATGACGATCGCGGCCGCAATACGCTTGTCGCGCTCCGGGTGCGCGAACGCGTGCAGCCACACGACTTTCGGCGCGGTTCCCGGGAGCGGGATCCGGCCCAGCACCTGAGCCAGGCCTAGTACCATCGGGATCCGGATCAGCGACTCCAGCTTGTGCACGTTGCGCAGCGGCGCTCCCGCGGCATCCAGAAAAGCCTGCACGTGATGCGCCAGCGGTGAGCCGAGCCCGCCGCTGTAGCCGGCGGCCAGCAGTACCACCCCGACCAGCAGCATCGTCACCAGCCGTCCTCGTGCGGGCAGATCCCGCATGCCCAGTCCGGCCAATCCGGCGGCCGCCACCAGGCAGGTGGCCAGGATGGCGACCGACCCGGTGACCAGTGGGGCACCCGCGGTCGCATCGGGCGCTACGAACGGCGTCCAGCTGTCGGTGCCGCGCAGCACCTCGACAAGCGACGACCATTGCGTCGTCACGCCAGACGATTCGATGAAGTCCAGGAACGGCGGGCTGATCCGGGCCATCAAGATCAGCGCCACCAGCCACCACGACATCGCCAACGCCAACGCCAACAACCACCATGCGGTGTAGTGCCACCACCGGCGGTTCGGCCGGTGACAGGCCCACCAGATCACAGCGGGCAGGCAGCCGGCCAACGTCGCGATCGCGTTGACCGCTCCCATCAGCGCCACGGCCACCCCGGCCTGCCCGGCGAGCCGGCGCAACGACCGGTCGGCTCGGTGGGTATGGCCGCGCAGCGCCGCAATGGTGGGCAGCAGCACCCATGGCGCCAGCATGATCGGCAACGTTTCCGACGAGATCGACCCCAAGGTGGTCAATACCCGGGGCGATAGTGCGAACGCCGTCGCCGCGATCACGCGCGATGTCGGGCTGCCGATACCGAGCGCCTCGGCGACCCGCAGCAACCCCCAGAAGCCGACTGTCAGCAGCAGCGCCCACCACAGCCGCTGGGTCACCCAGCCGGGCAGCCCAAGCAGGTGACCGGCCAAGAAGAACGTCCCGTGTGGAAACAGGTAGCCGTAAGCCTGGTTCTGCGCCTGCCCGAAGGGCAGTTCGCTGTTCCACAAATTCGTCGCCCGGGCCAGGAAGCGCAGCGGGTTGGCGGTCAGGTCGAGCTTGGTGTCGGGGGAGATCTGCCCGGGCGACGCGGCGAAGCTCAACGTCAGAACGACCGTCGCGACCAACCACAACCAGCGTCGCGACAGGGGCGGCTTGACCTCAACGGACCCCGGTTCGGCCCGTATCGTCCGCCCCTGACTGCCCGGCTCCTCAACGGGCCGGTCCCCGGCCCGCATCGTCACCGGACGGCGGCTAGCTGCGGTTGCCGTACTCGACCCGGTTGAGCACCGACGACTGCGGGTCGCCTCCGGGAAGCGGTGGTTTGGTGTCCTGCTGCACCATCAACGTGATCCCGAAGATCGCCGCTGCGCCCAGCAGCAGACCGACCACGACGCTGGCGGCGGCGGGCGCAACGAAGCGATTCATCGCTGCCCAACCTAGCAGAACAGAAGGTCGCGGCCGGTAGCCGCAAGCAGGTCGGGCCATGACAGCATGGCCTGATGGGTTTCCCGCGCGTTCTGGCCGTGTTCGCCGCCGTCACAGCACTGGTGGCGGGGTGCGGCCACACCTCCGAACGGCCCAAGTCCGCACCGGCCGGCACGTCGCCGGCCAAGGCGATCCCGCCGGCCCGACCGGCGTGCGGCGATCCGGCGGCGATGCTGGCCGCGATGTCCACCCGCGACAAGCTGGCTCAGCTGTTGATGGTCGGAGTGCGCAACGGCGACGACGCCAAAGCCGTAGTGACAGACCACCACGTCGGCGGCATCTTCATCGGCAGCTGGACTGACCTGTCGATGCTGACAAACGGCATGGTCAAAAACTTGAGCGCAAGCACGGCACTGCCGGTGGCGGTCAGCGTCGACGAAGAGGGCGGCCGGGTGGCGCGGCTGTCGTCGCTCATCGGGCCGGCGCCGTCGGCGCGGGTGCTGGCGCAAACGCACACCGCCGACCAGGTCTACGGCATCGCGCTGGACCGCGGCCACAAGATGCGTGGCCTGGGCATCACCATCGATTTCGCCCCAGTGGTCGACGTCAGCAACGCCCCCGACGACACCGTGATCGGGGACCGGTCGTTCAGCGCGGACCCGGCTGTGGTCACCGCCTACGCCGGCGCATATGCGCGAGGTCTGCGTGACGCTGGGCTGCTGCCGGTGCTCAAGCATTTTCCGGGCCACGGGCACGGGTCGGGTGATTCGCACACCGGTGGAGTCACCACGCCGCCGCTGGACCAGTTGCAGAACGACGATCTGGTGCCCTACCGGACGTTGGTTTCCGCTGCGCCGGTCGGCGTCATGATCGGCCACCTGCAGGTGCCGGGCCTGACCGGCGATCAACCGGCCAGCCTCAGCCGGGCCGCCGTGCAGTTGTTGCGCACCGGGACCGGCTACAAAGGCCCGGCCTTCGACGGCCCGGTGTTCAGCGACGACCTGTCCAGCATGGCCGCGATCAACCAGCACTACGGTGTGCCGGAAGCGGTGCTGCGGTCCCTGCAAGCCGGCACCGACATCGCACTGTGGGTCACCACGGATGAGGCCCCCGCGGTGCTGGACCGCCTGGAGAAGGCATTGGCAGCAGGGGAGTTGACGATGTCTGCGATCGACGCGTCGGTACTGCGGATCGCGAAGGTCAAGGGTCCGAAGCCGGACTGCGGCCCGTAAACGCGGCGCCCCGCATACGCATTGCTTACCCTGAAGGCAGACAGGCGGCTCGAAAGGGACAGCATGGCAGGTGGTACCAAGCGGTTACCCCGTGCTGTGCGCGAACAGCAGATGCTCGATGCCGCCGTCGAGATGTTCTCCATCAACGGCTATCACGAGACGTCGATGGACGTGATCGCGGCCAAGGCGGAGATCTCCAAGCCGATGCTGTATCTGTATTACGGGTCCAAGGAGGAACTGTTCGGCGCCTGCCTGGACCGCGAGCTGACGCGATTCATCGACGGTGTGCGCGAGGACATCGATCTTGAGCAGAGCCCAAAGGATCTGCTGCGCAACGCGATATTGGCGTTCATGCGCTACATCGACGCAAACCGCGCGTCGTGGCTGGTGATGTACACGCAGGCCACCAGCTCGCAGGCCTTCGCCCACACCGTGCGCGAGGGACGTGAGCGGATCATCGCCCTGGTCGCCCGGCTGCTGGAGGCGGGTACCCGCAATCCCGGACCAGACGCCGACTTCGAGATGATGGCCGTCGCGCTGGTGGGCGCCGGCGAGGCGATCGCGACCCGGCTCAGTACCGGCGATACCGACGTCGACGAGGCGGCCGAGCTGATGATCAACCTGTTCTGGCGCGGACTCAAGGGCGTGCCGTCCGATCGGGACGCGGCCGAAACCGCCGCCGGGCCGGGCTAGCCGCGGATACGCCGAACCCCGCCGTGAGCCGCCGCAACATCGACTTCCTGTGCGGGGTGGTAATTGTCGGGTTGCTGGCCGGAGTAGCCGGGCTGTCGATCATGGTGCTGCTGCGCTTCATCGAACATCTCACCTACCACTACACATTCGGATCGCTGCTGCAGGGCGTCACCGGTAGCAGCCCGGTTCGTCGAGCTTTGGGGCCGATGGTCGGCGGAGCGCTCGCCGGGCTGGGCTGGTGGATACTGCGATCCCGGAACGATATCCCGCCATTGGCTACGGCCATCGCCAAACGGGAGCGAATACGTCTGCTGCCATTCAGCATCGACGCGGCCCTGCAAGCGGTGGTGGTCGGCTCCGGTGCGTCGCTGGGCCGGGAAGGCGCGCCCCGCCAACTCGCAGCGGCACTGGGCGATTTCGGTATGGGGTGGCTGAGACGGCTGTCGGACCGGGACCGTGAGATCCTGCTCGCATGTGCGGCCGGCGCCGGACTCGGTGCGGTCTATGCGGTACCGGTCGGTGGCGCGCTTTTCACCGCGCGCATCATGCTGAAATCTTGGCATCCGCGGGCGCTGGGCGCCGCGCTGATCACGTCCAGCCTGGCCGTCGCCGTCGCGTCGTTGGTCACCCACAACCAGCCGAACCTGAGCTGGCCCAACACGCACATGTCCTACCTGCTGACCGCTCTCGCACTGATGTTGGCCCCGCTGACCCTTGTCGTGGCGCTTGCGTTCAATCGCCTCATGGCGGCCGCAGAGCGGGTGGCGGTGACGCGATCCTGGCTGCTGATCCCGGCGATCGCCGGCGCGGGGTTACTGATCGGCATTTGTTCGCATTGGTGGCCCGAATTACCCGGCAACGGCAAATCGATCCTGACCGCGACCATCGCCGGCGGGATGAACTTGTCAACCGCAGCGGCGGTGTTGGCTCTGAAACCACTTCTGACCGCGGTATTTCTGCGCGCCGGCGCGACCGGTGGGATGCTCACCCCGGCGTTGGCCACCGGCGCGGCGGCCGGGACGCTGTTCGTACTGACCGTCAACGCTGTGGCGGGAACTCACTTTGGTGTTCCGGCACTCTCGTTGGCCGGCGCGGCAGGAGTGCTCGCGATCACTCAACGCACGCCGTTCTGGGCCGCGATCTTCGTCTGGGAACTCGCCCGGCCTCCGCTGTGGTTGCTGCTGGTTTTCCTGACAACCGCGCTCGGCGCGTACGGGATTCGACAACTTATCGAACGCGATCCCCGTTAATGCGTCCGCAGCGTGCCGGTCAGATGCGGATACCCCTTGGCCATGTTACGCAGGCTGATATCCCAGCCGTCTTGGACCTGATCGACATAGAGTCCGACACTGGCGGGCAGCACCAACGGTTTGCCGAATCGCACCGAATAGGTGACCGCATCCGGAAGCCCGGCCTCTAAATTTGCCAATACCGCTGCGGCGCTGAACATTCCGTGCGCAATCACGGTGGGGAAGCCGAACAACTTCGCCCCGATGGGGTTGGTGTGGATCGGGTTGTGATCGCCGCCGATGGCGGCGTAGCGGCGAATCTGGCCCGGCGTTATCCGCAGGATTGCCTTCGGTGGTGGCAGCTTGGGCTGTTTCTGCGGCGGTGGCTTGGGCTCGTCGGACAAGCTGGTGCGTTGTTGATGCAGGAAGGTCGTCACCTGATGCCACGCCACATCGTTGCCGACGCTGACGTCGGTGACCAGGTCGACCAGCAGGCCCTTGCGGTGTTCGCGCAGGTTCTCGGCGTGTACGGCGATGTTGACCGTATCGGTCACCTTGATCGGGCGGTATTGCGTGATGTGGTTCTCGGTGTGGACGGACCCCATTGCGGCAAAGGGAAAGTCGAACCCCGTCACCAACGACATCATCGTCGGGAATGTCAACGCGAACGGATAGGTCAACGGCACCGTGTCGCCGTAGCGCAGCCCGGTGACTGCCGCGTAATCGGCCACGTTGCCGCGGTCGATCGGCACGTCGTCCACCGTGAGCGTTCTGCAGGGGAGGTGGTCGTTGCGTGGCACGAACGGCAACGCTCCGGCCGCCGCACGCAGCATGTTTTTCAGGCCGCTTGGTTGCGTCACTTTAGTCATGCTCCCAACATGGCCTGGCCGCAAACACGAATGACGTTGCCCGTCACCGCGTTTGATGCCGGGCTGGCGAAATAGGCGATGGTCTCGGCGACATCCACCGGTTGCCCACCCTGGAAGAGCGAGTTCATCCGTCGGCCCACCTCGCGGGTGGCCAGCGGGATGGCCGCTGTCATCTGGGTTTCGATGAATCCCGGTGCGACGGCGTTGATCGTGATGCCCTTCTCGGCGAGCTCCGGCGCCAATGCCTGGGTCAGACCGATCATGCCCGCCTTGGTGGTGGCGTAGTTGGTCTGCCCACGGTTGCCCGCGATACCGGCCATCGACGACAGCCCGATCACCCGACCACCGTCGCCGATGCTGCCGTTACCGACTAGCCCCTGGGTAAGTTGTTGCGGCGCAAGCAGGTTGACAGCAAGGACGGCGTTCCAGCGAGCGTCATCCATGTTGGCCAACAGCTTGTCACGAGTGATGCCGGCGTTGTTCACCAGAATGTCGGCCCGCCCGTCGTAATGCTCGCGCAGATGCTCGGTGATCCGGCTGACGGCGTCGTCTGCCGTGACGTCGAGAGTCAAGGCCGTCCCACCGACGCGGGTGGCGGTCTCGGCCAGTGCCTCGGCAGCGGCCTCCACGTCGACTGCGACGACCCGGGCCCCGTCACGGGCGAACACCTCGGCGATCGTCGCGCCGATACCCCGTGCCGCACCGGTCACGATGCCCACCTTGCCGTCCAGCGGCCGGTCCCAGTCGGCCGGCGGAGTGGAGTCGGCCGCGCCGACGTAGAAGACCTGCCCGTCCACGTAGGCCGACTTGGCCGACAGGATGAACCGCAGGGTGGACTCGGCACCGGTAGCGGCCGGTTTGGCGTCGGGCGACAAGTAGACCAGCGCCGCGGTGGCGCCCTTTTGCAGTTCCTTGCCCAGCGAGCGGGTGAAGCCCTCCAGCGCGCGCTGCGCGATCCGCTCGTCGCTGCTCCCGGCCTGATCGGGGGTGGTGCCCACGACGACGATGCGACCGCAGTGGCCGACGTTGCGCAGCAGCGGCGTGAAGAACTCGTGCAACGCCGTCAACCCGGCGGGCGCGGTGATACCGGTGGCGTCGAAAACCAGCCCGCCGAACGAATCGGCCCAGCGGCCACCGAGATTGGCGCCCACCACGTCGTAGTCCTTATCCAGCGCCGCCCGCAGCGGCTCGACAACCCGGCCCGCACCGCCGATCAGCAGCGACCCGGCCAGCGGCGGATCGCCGACCCGATAACGTCGCAGTTTCTCGGGCTGCGGAATGCCGAGTTGCTTAGCGAGAAACGAGCCGGGCCCGGAGTTGACGACTTGGGACAATAGATCAGGTGAAACCTTCGGGGCCACTGAGCTGCCTTCCATATCGAGCGTGCCATCTTTCGACTACCGTATCGGGAGCGAACTTACTCCAGAGTAAGGACGGTAGGTAGTATGACCCTAGCCCTGGATAACCCCTAACTGACGGAGATAAGCGTGACTTCTGGAAGTTCCATGCGCCGCGTCGCGGTGCTCGGTGGCAATCGAATCCCGTTCGCGCGTTCCGACCGTGCCTACGCCGAGGCGTCGAACCAGGACATGTTCACCGCCGCTCTGGGCGGGCTGGTCGACCGGTTCGGTCTTGCCGGTGAGCGGTTGGGCGCAGTGATCGGCGGCGCGGTGCTCAAGCACAGCCGCGACTTCAATCTGATGCGCGAATGTGTGCTCGGCTCGGCGCTGTCGTCCTACACGCCGGCGTTCGACCTGCAACAGGCTTGTGGGACCGGACTGCAGGCGGCGATCGCCGCGGCTGACGGCATCGCCGCCGGTCGCTACGAAGTCGCCGCCGCCGGCGGGGTGGACACCACCTCCGATGCGCCAATTGGCTTGGGCGACAACCTGCGGCGCACGCTGCTGGGACTGCGCCGGTCAAAGTCCAACATCGAGCGGCTGCGGCTGGTCGGCAAACTGCCGGCCAGCGTCGGGGTGGAGATTCCGGTGAACAGCGAGCCACGCACCGGGCTGTCGATGGGCGAACACCAGGCCATCACCGCCAAGCAGATGGGCATCAAGCGGGTCGACCAGGACGAGCTGGCCGCGGCCAGCCACCGCAACATGGCCGCCGCTTACGACCGTGGCTTCTTTGACGACCTGGTCACGCCGTTCCTGGGCTTGTACCGCGACGACAACCTGCGGCCGGACGCCTCCGTGGAGAAGCTGGCCAAGCTCAAGCCGGTGTTCGGGCTGAAGGCCGGTGACGCCACCATGACCGCCGGCAACTCGACACCGTTGACCGACGGTGCTTCGGTGGCGTTGCTGGCCAGCGAAGATTGGGCCGCCGAGCACTCGCGGACGCCGTTGGCCTACTTCGTCGACGCCGAGACGGCAGCGGTGGACTACGTCAACGGCGCCGATGGCCTGCTCATGGCGCCGACGTACGCGGTGCCGCGCCTGCTCGCGCGCAACGGCCTCAGCCTGCAGGATTTCGACTTCTACGAAATCCATGAGGCGTTCGCCTCGGTGGTGCTGGCGCACCTGCAGGCCTGGGAGTCCGATGAGTACTGCAAGGAGCGGCTGGGCCTCGACGCCGCGCTCGGGCCCATCGACCGGTCCAAGCTCAACGTCAACGGGTCCTCGCTGGCGGCCGGTCACCCGTTCGCCGCCACCGGCGGACGGATCCTCGCGCAGTTGGCGAAGCAACTGTCGGAAGCCAAGGCCCAACAGGGCAGACCGGTCCGAGGTCTGATCTCGATTTGCGCCGCCGGCGGCCAAGGCGTCGCCGCCATCCTGGAGACCTGACAGACGGCGTTTAGCGGCGGGGCCGCTCGGGTATCCAGCGTGCTGGATAGCTCCGTGTTGTCGTCCGACCCCCCGACCCGATGGCAGCGCGGGGCGTCCTCGAATCGGCCGTTGGCCTGTTCACAGGCGTCGGTCGAGGGGGGCCGCCGACGGAATGAGGGGATCCGCGGCGGCCCCTTCTCCTATCTGGTGCGAGCAGACGCAAAGTCCCCCATTTCGCAATGAAATGGGGGACTTTTGCGTCTGCACGGCGAGGATTAGAACGCTGCTTCGTCGAGCTCCATAACCTCGTTGTCGATCGTGTCCAACACCGTCCGGGTGCTGGTCAGCAGCGGCAGGAAGTTCTTCGCGAAGAACGACGCCACCGCGATCTTGCCCTCGTAGAAGGCCCGGTCGGTGTCGCTGACACCGGCGTCGAGTGCCTCCAGGGCCACCGCGGCCTGACGCTGCAGCAACCAGCCGATGACCAGGTCGCCGACGCTCATCAGGAAGCGCACCGAGCCCAGCCCCACCTTGTAGATGCTGGAGATGTCGTCCTGCGCGGCCATCAGGTAGCCGGTCAGCGTCGCCGCCATCGCCTGGACGTCGGCCAGGGCGGTGGCCAGCAGCGCGCGCTCGGCCTTCAGCCGGCCGTTGCCGGACTCGTTCTTGATGAACTCCTCGATCTGCCCCGATACGTGGGCCAGCGCCACACCCTTGTCGCGGACGATCTTCCGGAAGAAGAAGTCCTGCGCCTGGATGGCCGTGGTGCCCTCGTAGAGCGAGTCGATCTTGGCGTCGCGGATGTACTGCTCGATCGGGTAGTCCTGCAGGAAGCCGGACCCACCGAAGGTCTGCAGGCTCTCGGTGAGCTTGGCGTAAGCCTGCTCGGAACCGACACCTTTGACCACCGGCAGCATCAGGTCGTTGACCTTGACCGCCAGGTCGGCATCGACGCCGTGCAATGTCTTGGCGACCGCCGCGTCCTGGTAGGTCGCGGTGTACAGGTACAGCGCCCGCAGGCCCTCGGCGTAGGCCTTCTGGGTCATCAGGCTGCGACGCACGTCCGGGTGGTGGGTGATGGTCACCCGAGGCGCGGTCTTGTCGGTCATCTGGGTCAGGTCGGCGCCCTGCACACGCTCCTTGGCATACGCCAGGGCGTTCAGGTAGCCGGTGGACAGCGTCGCGATGGCCTTGGTGCCGACCAGCATGCGGGCGTTTTCGATGACCTCGAACATCTGCGCGATGCCGTTGTGCACCTCGCCGACCAGCCAGCCCTTCGCCGGAACGCCGTGCTGACCGAAGGTCAGTTCACAGGTCGCCGAAACCTTCAGGCCCATCTTGTGCTCGACGTTGGTGACGAAGACGCCGTTGCGTTCGCCCAGCTCGCCGGTCTCGAAGTCGAACAGCACTTTGGGCACGAAGAACAGCGACAGGCCCTTGGTGCCCGGTCCGGCACCCTCGGGGCGCGCCAGCACCAGGTGGAAGATGTTCTCGAACATGTCGTCGGAGTCACCGGAGGTGATGAACCGCTTCACGCCGTCGATGTGCCAGGAGCCGTCGTCCTGCTGGACGGCCTTGGTGCGGCCTGCGCCCACGTCCGAGCCGGCGTCCGGCTCGGTGAGCACCATGGTCGAGCCCCAGCCGCGTTCAGCGGCGATGATGGCCCACTTCTTCTGCTCTTCAGTGGCCAGGTTGTAGAAGATCTGCGCGAATCCCGCACCGCCGGCATACATCCACACCGCCGGGTTGGCACCGAGCAGGTGCTCGTGCAGCGCCCACAGCATCGCCTTGGGCATCGGCATGCCGCCCAGCGCCTCGTCGAGTCCGACCTTGTCCCAACCGGCTTCGATGACGGCATGCACCGACTGCTTGAAGCTGTCGGGCAGCGTGACCGAGTGCGTCTCGGGGTCGAAGACCGGGGGATTGCGGTCGCCCTCGACGAAGGACTCGGCGACCGGGCCTTCGGCCAGCCGACTCATCTCCGTCAGCATCTCGCGGGCGGTGTCGGCGTCCAGGTCGCTGAATGCGCCTTCGCCAAAGGACTTGTCAACGCCGAAGACCTCAAACAGATTGAATACCTGGTCGCGGACATTGCTCTTGTAGTGGCTCACTGGTTCCTCCTCGATGAGAACGCCACTTGTGGTTGGGTACTAAGGCTAAGTTACCCACCAGTAACACCGTTAAGGTATACCCATCAGTAACCCGGCGCAACCGAGTGTGAGCTAAATTTCATTGCCTAATTAACCAACTGGTTGGCTTCCTGCTGATCGAGACCATCGCACACCGCTTCACCTGCGCCGATAATGGGTAGATGGCAATTGTGTCGACCGTCACGACGCTCCCCGAAGTGGACCTGCGCCACCCTCCCGGCCAACTGCGGGAGCGCTTACGCGAGGCGGCCCACGAGGTGGGCTTCTTCTACCTGACCGGCCATGGCGTGTCGGCGGAGCTGACCCGTCGGGTGCTGACGGCGGCCCGGCGGCTATTCGCGCTGCCGCGGGCGGACAAGGACGCTGTCGCGATGGTTCGCAGCCCGCATTTCCGCGGCTACACCCGGCTGGGCGGCGAGCTGACCGGCGGCGAAGTGGACTGGCGCGAGCAAATCGACATCGGACCGGAGCGCAACGCCGTCGGCGGCCCCGGCAGGCCCGACTATCTATGGCTGCAGGGCCCCAACCAGTGGCCGGCAGCGCTGCCGGAGCTGCCAGGAATCATCGCTGAGTGGGACGCGGCGCTAGGCGCGGTGGCCCGCAGCTTGCTGCGGCACTGGGCGGCTTCGCTCGGCAGTCCGCCCGAGGTGTTCGACGCCGCTTTCGCCGAGACGCCGGCCACCCTGATCAAGATCGTCCGTTATCCGGCGACCGCGGCCGGCTCGCAGGGCGTGGGTGCGCATCGAGACGCAGGAGTGCTCACACTGCTGCTCGCGGAGCCGGGCAGCGAAGGACTGCAGGTGCGGCCCAGCCGCCGTGGTGGTGACTGGATCGACGTCCCGGCGCGCGACGGCGCATTCATCGTCAATATCGGCGAGCTGCTGGAGTTGGCGACCGGCGGCTATCTGCGGGCGACCGAGCACCGAGTGAGCCTGCGTCATGCGGCTGATCGGATCTCGGTGCCCTACTTCTTCAACCCGCGGTTGGACGCACAGCTCCCGACCTTGTCGCTGCCGCCGGAACTGGCAGCGCGGGCGAGTCGGCGACCGGACCCGTCCGATCCCATCTTCTCCGTGTACGGCCGCAACGCCTGGAAGAGCCGGTTGCGGGCCCACCCCGACGTCGCCGCCGCGCATGGCTACGTGTCGGGCAGGTAGGGTCAGCGATACCAAAATCCTCCTCGAAGCGAATGAAGCCTGGTGAACACACCTGACAAGCTGACACCGTCGTCGCTGCGCGAGGCCTTCGGCCACTTCCCGTCCGGCGTGATCGCCATCGCGGCCGAAGTCAACGGGGTCCGAGAAGGGCTGGCGGCCAGCACGTTTGTCCCGGTGTCGCTGGAACCGCCCTTGGTGTCGTTCTGCGTTCAGAACACCTCGACGACCTGGCCGAAACTAAAAGACGTCCGCGCGCTGGGCATCAGCGTTCTAGGCGAGGCTCACGACGAGGCCGTGCGCACGCTGGCCGCCAAGACGGGCGATCGGTTCGCCGGGTTGGAGACGGTGTCCAACACCAGTGGTGCGGTTTTCATCAAGGGCACCAGCGTCTGGTTGGAAAGCGCGATCGAGCAACTCATTCCCGCCGGGGATCACACGATCGTGGTGCTACGGGTCAGCGACGTGCAAGTTGACCCGAACGTTGCGCCAATAGTCTTTCACCGCAGCATCTTCCGCCGACTCGGCGCCTGAACTAGGGACGCTTGCTGAGCTCTTCTCGGTAGGCCTGGACGCGTGACTCGAGTTCCGCGGCGTCCTGCTCGCGGCCCTCTTTGTGAGCGAGTTCGGCGCGCACCGAGAGTTCGCGGATCGCCGTTCGGATGTCGTTGCCGCTGGCGGGTTGTTTTAACGCCATGCCCCACCGCCTTTCGGGTCGTGCTTTAGGCTACGGCACGGATACCCGGATCGGCGAGGGCTTAACACCGGCTGCTGGTCAGCGACGGAACAGCTTGTTGCCCAACCACACCACCGGATCGTATTTCCGGTCGGCGACGCGTTCCTTCATCGGAATCAGCGCGTTGTCGGTGATCTTGATGCTTTCGGGGCAGACTTCGGTGCAGCACTTGGTGATGTTGCAGTATCCCAGGCCGTGCTCTTCCTGCGCCTGGTCGCGCCGGTCGAGGGTGTCCAGCGGATGCATCTCCAGCTCCGCGATCCGCATCAGATAGCGCGGGCCGGCGAACGCCTCTTTGTTGTCGTCGTGGTCACGGATCACGTGGCAGACGTTGTTGCACAGGAAGCATTCGATGCACTTGCGGAACTCCTGAGAACGTTCCACATCCTTCTGCGCCATCCGGTACTCGCCAGGCTGAAGATCCTTCGGCGGGGCGAATGACGGTATTTCCCGGGCCTTCTCGTAGTTGAACGACACGTCGGTGACCAGGTCGCGGATCACCGGGAACGTCCGGATCGGCGTCACGGTGACCACTTCGTCTTCGGCGAAGGTCGACATCCGCGTCATACACATCAACCGGGGCTTGCCGTTGACCTCGGCCGAGCACGAGCCGCACTTGCCGGCTTTGCAGTTCCACCGCACCGCCAAGTCCGGTGTCTGGGTCTGTTGCAGGCGGTGGATGATGTCGAGCACCACCTCGCCCTCGTTGACCTCGACGGTGAAGTCCTGCAAGCCACCGCCGGACTCGTCGCCACGCCATACCCGCATGGTTGCGTTGTAGGTCATCAGCCTCTCCGTCCTGGATGGTCGGCCAGCTCTTCGTCGGTGTAGTACTTCTCCAACTCGGAGATCTCGAAACCCTCGAGCAGGTCGGGCCGCATCGGCACCTGGTCTTTGCGCGTCACCGAGATGTCGGGAACCACGTCGTCGCCGCCCGCGGCTTTGCAGACCAGCAACACCTTCCGCCACGACGGGTCCATCGACGGGTGATCGTCGCGGGTGTGGCCGCCGCGGCTTTCGGTGCGCTCCAACGCCGCCTTGGCGACGCATTCGCTGACCAGCAGCAGGTTGCGCAGGTCGAGGGCCAGATTCCAGCCGGGGTTGTACTGCCGATGCCCCTCGACGTGGATGTGCTTGAACCGTTCGCGAAGCTGATCGAGCCGACCGAGGGCCTCGGTGATTTCGTCCGCCTTGCGGATGATGCCGACCAGATCGTTCATCGATTGCTGCAGTTCCAGTTGCAACGTGTAGGGGTTTTCCGCAGTGGCACCGTTCGTCGGTGTCTCGAAGGGAGCCAGCGCCCGCTTGGCCGCCGTGTCGACGTCCTGATCCGAGACTTTCGGACGGCTGCTCAGCGCACGCACATAGTCGGCGGCGCCCAGGCCGGCCCGACGCCCGAAAACCAACAGGTCGGACAACGAATTGCCGCCCAGCCGGTTAGAGCCGTGCATGCCGCCGGAGCACTCGCCGGCGGCGAACAGCCCGGGGACGGTAGCGGCGCCGGTGTCAGCGTCGACCTCCACACCACCCATCACGTAGTGACAGGTGGGCCCGACTTCCATGGCCTCTTTGGTGATGTCGACCCCGGCCAGTTCCTTGAACTGGTGGTACATCGACGGCAACCGCCGCTTGATCTCCTCGGGCGTCAACCGCGACGCGATGTCGAGGTAGACCCCACCGTGTGGGCTGCCCCGGCCGGCCTTGACTTCGGAGTTGATCGCGCGTGCGACCTCGTCGCGCGGCAGCAGGTCGGGGGTGCGCCGGGCCGAGTCGTTGTCCTTGAGCCACTGGTCGGCTTCTTGCGCGGTTTCCGCGTACTGGCCTTTGAACACCGCCGGGATGTAGTCGAACATGAACCGGGTTTGGTCGGAGTTCTTGAGCACTCCGCCGTCGCCGCGCACACCCTCGGTGACCAGGATGCCTTTGACGCTGGGCGGCCAGACCATCCCGGTCGGATGAAACTGGACGAACTCCATGTTGATCAACGTCGCGCCGGCGCGCAGCGCCAGCGCGTGGCCGTCGCCGGTGTATTCCCAGGAGTTCGAGGTGACCTTGAAGGACTTACCGATACCGCCGGTGGCCAGCACCACGGCGGGCGCCTCGAACAAGACGAACTGACCGCTTTCGCGGTGATAGCCGAACGCCCCCGAAATGGCGTCGCCGTCCTTGATCAGCTCGGTAATCGCGCACTCGGCGAAGACCCTGATCCGGGCCTCGTAGTCGCCCACCTCGGCGAAGTCTTCCTGCTGCAGCGACACTATCTTCTGCTGCATGGTGCGGATCAGCTCCAGGCCGGTGCGGTCACCGACGTGCGCCAGCCGCGGGTAGGTATGTCCGCCGAAGTTGCGCTGGCTGATCTTGCCGTCTTTGAGCCGGTCGAACAGCGCGCCGTAGGTCTCCAGCTCCCAAACCCGGTCGGGTGCCTCCTTGGCGTGCAGTTCGGCCATCCGCCAGTTGTTCAGAAACTTCCCACCGCGCATCGTGTCGCCGAAGTGGGTCTTCCAGTTGTCCTTCGGGTTGGTGTTGCCCATCGCGGCCGCGCAGCCGCCCTCGGCCATCACCGTGTGGGCCTTTCCGAACAGCGATTTGGTCACCACTGCGACCTTGAGGCCGCGTTCCCGCGCCTCGATGACCGCGCGCAAACCTGCGCCGCCGGCACCGATCACGACGACGTCGTAGGAGTGCCGTTCGACCTCAGTCATGGAACCTCGCTCATCTTTGTGCTATCCGTGAATGGCCTTCTCAGCCAATAAATCTCAGGTCGGGGGTGGCGCCACTGGCCACCAGCGCGATATAGAAGTCGGTGAGCATCAGCGTGCCGAGCGTGATCCACGCGTACAGCTTGTGGCGGGTGTTGAGCCGGCTGACCTGGGTCCAGACCCAGTACCGCACAGGGTGTTTGGAGAAGTGCTTGAGCCGCCCGCCGGTGACGTGCCGACATGAATGGCAGGACAGCGTGTAGATCCACAGCATGATGACGTTGCCAACCATGATCACGTTGCCCAGGCCGAAGCCGAATCCACCGGGGCCACTCGTGGAGTGGAACGCAACGATCGCGTCGTAGGTGTTGATCACCGAGATGATGCCGGCGACGTAGAAGAAGTACCGGTGGGTGTTCTGAATGATCAGCGGGAACCTGGTCTCGCCGCTGTAGTGAACACGCGGCTCAGCGACCCCGCATGCGGTGGGCGACTGCCACACCGTGCGGTAGTAGGCGCCGCGGTAGTAGTAGCAGGTCAGCCGGAACAACAACAGGAACGGCAGCGACAGCGCCGCGAACGGCAGCCACCACACGTTCGGCAGGATCTGCGGCCAGAAGTCGCCGGCCTCACCGCAAGCCTTGCTGAGGCACGGCGAGTAGAACGGCGTCAGGTAGTGGTATTTCGGGACGAAGAAGTAATCCCGCTGAAATGCGCGCGCCGTCGCGTAGATAACGAATGCGGCGAAGCCCAGGTCGATCCTCAGCGGCGACATCCACCACCGGTCGGTGCGTAGCGTCCGTTGCTGGATGTGGGCGCGGGTGGGTGAAAAGACACCGGACGCAGAACGGTTCGCTGTGGGTGCGCTCATGTGCTGTGATCCTCTTCGCGTGGCCTCGTCGGAGAGTACCCACAGCGAAGAGCACCCGGTCTCGCGGGGGGTGTATCAGTAACGGCTGTGGCCGCCGACACCTTCGTCGTCGACATCGCGCCAGAAATCGCTGTCGTATTGAGTGTCGGGAATCGCGATTTTCTCGCCGGGTTGATCGACGGTGTAGCGGCCCAGATCCAGTTCACCAGCATCGATGTCGAGCAACTCGACGTCGTTGAGGATTCGCTGGACGTCGTTCACCACCCGACGCATCGCCGGAGTGTCGCGGTACCGCGACCTCAACGACGTCACGCACCGCCGCAGGCCACCGATGAGCTCGTGCAGTTCGGCAAGTTCAGTAGTGCTGGACAACGGATCTCCCTTACCGATAAAGGTGTCGCGGATCACATTACGGCAACCGATAATATCCAGCACACGCCGACGGCGTAGACAGGTCACGCGCGTAGGTGGGAGGCGAGTCAGCTATGCCGGCATCGAGCAGATTGACCGAGCGGGCGACGACGCTGCTGGCGCTGCATCAGCCGGGCAATCCGGTGATCCTCCCGACGGTGTGGGACGCCTGGTCTGCGCGGTTGGCCACCGACGCCGGTTTCGCCGCATTGACCGTCGGTAGTCATCCCGTCGCCGACTCGATCGGCAAACCCGACAACGAGGGCATGTCATTCGACGACGTGCTGAGCCGGGTCGACCAGATCACCGCCGCAGTGGACGTCCCGGTCTCGGTGGATGTCGAATCCGGTTACGGGCTGCCGCCCTCGCGGCTGATCGACGGGCTGCTGGGGGCAGGCGCGGTGGGGCTGAACATCGAAGACACCGTGCACAGCGAAGGCAAGCGACTGCGATCGGCCGACGAGCATGCCGAACTGGTCGGTGCGCTGCGTGCCGCCGCCGACCTGGCCGGGGTCCACCTCGTGATCAACGCCCGCACTGACCTCTTCTTACGTAACGATGGTGACGATTCGGACCGCGTCGAGCGCGCGGTGGCGCGGCTATCCAAGGCCGCGGCCGCCGGCGCCGATGTCCTGTATCCGGTGGGCCGCCACGATCCAGAGACGTTGCGGCGGTTGACTACCGAGCTACCGCTTCCCGTCAACGCAATCGCCCTACCCGATCAGGACGATCCCGCCTCGTTCGGTCCATTGGGCGTCGCGCGGATCAGCTTCGGGCCGTTCCTGCAGGCGGCCTTGGGAATCCGGGCCAAGGAGATCCTGGCCCGCTGGGGCTAGCCCGACATCCCCGGAATGAAAGGGTTCCAGCAGCCGTTGCCTTCAGGCATGACCGGCTTTCACCGTGAACAGCACGCCATGACCCGCTTTGACATCGCAACCGGCGTGGCGTTCGACGAGTTTGTCACCGCATTCGAAAAGGCGGCACCGCCGTTCGACCGGGCGACGATGCAGCGGATCGTCGACGCCGGGGGCAGCTGGGACGACGTGCGCGCCGCCGTGGCGAAGAATGCGCCCAACGAACTGATGGTGTACGCGAAGATCGACGCGACCGAATTGCTGGGTGTGGCGGGGCATCGCACCCCGGCGATCGAATACCTGGTCGGGAACCACGTCATCGCCGAGACCATGTTTCGCCACGACCCCAAGGCGCTGTTGTATGCGCCGCTGCGGATGTTGGTCTACCGCGACGCCGACGGCAACGCGATCTTCAGCATGGACCGGCCCAGCAACGCTTTCGGCAGTCTCGGCATCGCCGAAGTCACCAAAGTTGGTGAGAGCCTTGACCGCAAGGTGGTCAACCTGCTCCGCGTCATCGGGGTAGACGCCGAGCCGGCATTCGCCTGATACGCGCCGAATCCGGTGAAGCCGTAGGGCTCCACCGGATTCGGGCTGATCGCGGAAGTTCCGCGGGGTTACTTGCTGATCTCGATGCGCTGTGGCTGAGTGCCGGCGTGCGCACCGGTGACCCGTACGGTCAGCACACCGGCGTCGTAGGACGCCGAGATGGCCTCGCCGGTGATGTGCGCAGGCAGCCGGAACGACCGGCGGAACGAGCCGTACCGGACCTCGCGCAGCGTGCGCCCGTCCTTCTCCTCAGCGTGCTCATCGCGGCGCTCACCGTGGATGACCAGGCGGCCGTGGTCAACCTCGACGTTGACGTCCTTCTCGGCGTCCACGCCCGGCAACTCCAGGCGGACGACCGCGTCCTCGCCGTCCTTGACGATCTCGGCGGCGGGGCTGAACCCGTCGGCTACTGGCTTCAACCAGTCGGTCGCGGGGGCCGGTCCAAAGAAATCGCGCATCCAGCGGTCGACATCCCACGCGGGTCGTGACCACAAGGTCAGGTTGCTCATTGATATCTCCTCGTGCTTGGTGGTTGCCGACGCTTGCCGGCCTACCGGTACAAACATGAGTCGACCACGCTTAAGTTCCACCTCGGTGTTCGCTCTAAGCGAACAGCGTCAGATCAGTGCCGCGTCGAAGCTTTCGTCGATCGCCAGGCGGTAACCGCGTTTGACGACTGTCGCAACGATCTTGCTGTCGCCCAGTGCTTTCCGCAGCCTCAGCACCGCGGTATCCACGGCGTGAGGATCGCTCGCGCTACCCGGCAACGTCCGTAATAGTTCGCGGCGGGCGACCACGACGCCGGGACGGAGAGCCAACGCCCGCAGGATCGCCATCGCCGCCGGTGACAGTGGCTGGACCGCGCCGTCAACCATCACCGACGATCCGCGGATGTCGACTCGATGGCCGGCCGCCTGCAGCGAACGCGACCGCAGCACGGGCAGCTCCTCGGCGATATGTCTGGCCAGCGCCGCCAATCGCATTCGTTGTGGCGACGACGTCGGAACCCCCAGACGTGCCAACGGTTGTGCGGTGACCGGACCGACGCAGATGGCCCGCACATCTGCGCGCAGCGCGGCCAGCAGCTGGTCGGAGATGCCGAGATCGTCGGCCCGCATGAGCGTCGCCGCCACCGCCGGTGCCGAGGTGAAGCTCACCGCGTCGAATTGTCGTTGGGCGACCTGCTTGATCAGCTGGTCGAACTCCCCACCCACCGGTGCCGGTTTCCAGCGGTACGCCCGGATCGGGACCACCTCCGCGCCCCCGGCGCGCAGCTCGTCGAGAAACTCCGGGAAAGGATCCCAATCCTCAGTCGCGCCATGCAGCTGCACGGCGATGCGACAGCCGGTGATCGCGGATTGCCGCAGATATTTCACGACCTCCCGCGACGATTCGGTTTTCGGGGACCACTCCTCCGGAAGGCCGGCGGCGCGTAACGCGCCGGCGACCTTCGCTCCGCGCGCCACGATCCGCGCACCGGACAACGCCGCGGCCAGCTCACCGCCCAGCTGCCATCCGTCGGCGGCGGCCAGCCAGCCGCGAAGTCCGACGCCCGTGGTCGCGATCAGAATATCGGGCGGACCGGCTATCAAAGCTTCTGTATTGCAGCGTAATTCGTCATCATCGGGCAACGCGAGCATGGTGATCGCCGCCGCTTTGGCGACGGTGGCGCCATGACGGCGCAGCAATGCGCAGAGCTCGTCGGAGCGCCGTGCAGACGTGACGGCCACCCGGTAGCCGGCGAGCGACGGCGCAGCTGAGTGGACCATATGAATTGTTTATGCCAGACAGATTTCGGCTGAATTACCGACCAATTGCTGACGAGTTAGCTCCGAGCCGTTACCAGACGTCGCCGTCGCGCCAATCGCACGCCAGGGCCGCGCTGGCGTCCAGGTCGAGCCCGACCGGTAGGACGAAGACCGAGCCGTCGTCGTCAGGGGTGCGTGTCGTCCCGGCAGGCGCCAACACCGACGTAGGGCCGCGCCAGGGCAGCCAACCGCGCAACGTGTACAGCCGCCTTCCGCGGTCCGAGGAGCTCAGTGCGCCGATCGGATAGCCGCCGCGGATGACTTGCTCGCAGGCATCCAGGATCGCGATCGCCAGTCCCTGACCGCGCCAATCTTCGCGCACAGCCACGGCTTCGACGTAGCCGCAGCGCAACGGGGCACCGCGGTAGACCAGGCGTCGTTGCACGACCGCTCCGTGCGCGATGATCGCGCCGCGATGCCAGATGAGGGCATGCATCCCGCCCAGCGCGTGGTCCCAGTCGGTGTCGGTGAACTCCCCGGCGAATGCGTCGTTGACCATCTCGTAGGCACGCTGCCGGGCCTCGCTCTCGAGGTCGGCGGTGTGGACCAGGCGTGCGGTGTGGACCTGGGTGTGCACACTGCTGGTCTACCAGGTGGACTAGCCGGCCGCCATAGAAGTCGACGCTGAAGTCCGCGCAGCCCTCGGTCGCGACCAGTGCAGGCGCACGTGCTGCCCGGGGCGTATCTGGGCGACCTTGTCGATGTCTTGGTCGGCGATCACGCCGACCACCGGGTAGCCGCCGGTGACGGGGTGGTCGGGACCGAGGATCACCGGTAAGCCGTTGGGTGGCACCTGAATCGCCCCGCGGGTCGCTCCCTCACTGGGTAGCACCCGATCGGGTGAGCGATGCTGCAGCGGTCGGCCCTCCAGGCGCATGCCCACTCGGTCGCTGCGGTCAGAGACCATCCAGATGGTGTGCACGAGGGCGTCGGGGTCGATGAGCCAGTCGTCGCGCGGACCCGGCACCACCAGCAGTTCGACAAGATGTGCGGAGATCGGTGGCACCGGAGCCTGGTCGAGTCCCGGATACTCGTCGGTGTGTTCGCCGACCGGCAGCACGTCGCCGGGTTGTAGCGGCAGCGGCCCGATCGCCGACATCACGTCGTAGCTGCGCGAACCCAGCACCGGCGTCACGTCGATGCCGCCACGCACCGCCAGGTAGCTGCGCAGCCCGGAGTGCGGGGCACCCAGCGAGATCACCTGGCCGTCGCGGACATGCTGAATGCTGTTGGTGCCGAACAAGATACCGTCGACGCGCGGATCCGCGTCGGCACCGGTCACGGCGATGTCGACATCGCCGCCGCGGACGCGGGCGGAGAATCCGCCGAAGGTCACCTCGATCGTGGCGCGGTCGTCGGGGTTGGCCACCAGCCGGTTGGCCAGGGTGTGGGAACGCCGGTCGGCCGCTCCGGACCGGGCGACGCCGATATGCGCCAGCCCCACCCGCCCCAGGTCTTGGATGAGGGCCAGCGGTCCGGTGCGCAAGATCTCCAAGGTCGGCATGTAGCTCTCCTTTTCGGCTCGCCGCATGGCTGGCCGCTATGCGGCTCGGAACTGAACCCACATCCCCGGCGTCAGCAGCGCCGGGTTCGGACGGTCGATATCCCACAGCACGACATCGGTATGGCCGATGAGCTGCCATCCGCCCGGGGACCGACGCGGGTAGATTCCGGTGAATTCGCCGGCCAGCCCCACCGCGCCGGCCGGAACCGATGGCCGTGGTTCGGACCGCCGGGGTACGGCCAGCCTCGGGTCGCCGCCGACCAGATACGCGAAACCTGGTGCGAATCCACCGAATCCGACTTGCCAAGGGGTAGCCGTGTGGGCGTTGATGACCTGTGCGGTGGTCAGCCCGGTACGGTCGGCGACCTCGGCGAGGTCGGCGCCGTCGTAGACGACGTCGATCACCATCGGGTCTTCCGCCGGGGCGGTAGCCAGCGTCTCGGCGTCCACCCCCAACGCGCGTAGCCGACGACGGATGGCGCTCTGCCGGCGCGGGCCGTCGAGTTTCAGCAGCACCGTGCGGGAGGCTGGGACGATGTCGAGGACACCGGGTAGCGCAGCCTCACGCAGCGCAGCCGCCCACGCCAATACGTCGGCGGTGCTGTCGAACTGCAGCAGCAGCGCCTGGTCTCCGTAATCGAGAACCGTGTCGGCCACGCCGAGATCCATCGTCACGCTCATTACTCGACAGTAACCGGTTGGCGGCAAGGCGAACCAGATTTTCGAGCACTGCCAGAGCTGCCTTAGTCAATGCTCAGGCGGGCAATGCGGACGATCCTAGTGCAGGATGTCGGCGATCATCGGGGGCAGCTGATCGGCCACCAGCGGGTAGCTCAGCGGCGAGGCGAACGCGATCGCGCCGGCCTGGTCCTTGGTGGTGAAAACGCTGTGCGAGCGCACTGCCGCCACGTCGGGATTGGCCAACAGCCCGGCTTGATCGCCGTCGTTTTCCGTTGTCCAGATGAGCAGATCGGCGGCACCAAGGACTGGTTTGATCTTGTCGCGCGGAATGAACGCGCGCTGCCGATCGACGGCGAACGGGTTGATGCTGTCGGCGACGGCCAGCCCCATCTGGGTCAAAAACTCGGTGCGCCAACCGGTTGTCGCGACGACGTCGTCCTCGTGGAGCGTGCCCTGCAGCAGCAGCACCTTCTTGTCTTTGAACTGCGGATACTTGTTCGCGACGGCCGCGAATTTCTGGTCGACACCGTTGATCAGTGACTTCATCTGGTCGAGCTGAAAAACCGCCCGGCCGATCATCGTCGCCTCGTCCTTCCAGGGCTCGAAGAACGCATCGCCGTCGGACTGTGGAAGCGTCGGGGCAATCGCGGCCAGCTTCTGGTAGGTGTCCGCGTCCACACCGGCGTCGGTGGCGACGATCAAGTCGGGCTTCAGGGCGGCGATCTGCTGGACCTGGATTCCGTTATCAAGTTTCAGGACAACGGGTTTGGCGTTGCCGAGTTTGGGAAGGGCCCACGGCCAGACTCCGAACGGCTGGTCGCCGAACCAATTGGTCACCGCGATCGGCACCACGCCGAGCGCCAGCAGATCGTCCTGCCCGGTGAAGCCGGCGCTGACTACCCGCTTGGGCGGCTCGGGGATCGTCGTCTCGCCGAAAGCGTGCGAGATGGTGACCTGTCCGCCGGCGCCGCCGCCGGACGGAGTCGATTTCTGCGACGAGCAGGCCGGGGGAGCCGCGACCACGAGCAGCCCCACGGTAGCGCCGGCGCGCAGAAACCCGCGCCGGCTCCATTGCTCTAGCATCGCGTGAGCCTAACCCGTTCGCTCAGGTCAGCGGCATGCCGGCGTCGACGAAGTCCAGGGCGCGGGTGACGGTGTCGGCCGCACGCGGACCAGGCTCGTAGACCGCCATCATCGCGCCGGTGAGCGCCCCGGCGAATGCGCGCAGCTCGAAATCGTTTGGGTTACGGCCGATTCGGCGACCGACCGCCGCGGCGAACGTGGTGATGGTGCGGTAGTACTCGTCGTACATGGCCGCTTTGAGCTCCGGTATCGAGAACATCAGCCGTTGCCGGGTGTCCTCGAACTCGCGCTCGTCGTCCGACATGCTGGCCATGGCGGCCAGGTAGGCGCGCCGGACCGCCTGACTCGGCGAGAGGTCGGGCGGCTGCTCATCCAGGGCACTCAGGATCACCGGGTCCAGGTCGTCGGCGAGCAGCACGGATTCCTTGGTCGGGAAATACCGGAAGAAGGTGCTCGGCGACACTTCGGCGGCCTCGGCGATCTGCTCGACGGTGGTGGCGGCATAACCGTTGTCTTCGATCAGCCGAAACGCCTCCCGCCTGATGGTCTGGCGGGTTCTGATCTTCTTGCGCTCCCGCAGACCGGGGGTGTGGTCTATCGCCTGCATGACCCGATTCTCCCGCACGCGCCACAGTCACGTGATGCGTTCCCCTGGAGGCCCGCCTCGCTAGGTGTGAAACTAACGGGCGGAATCAGCACGTCGACAGCTTCACCGCCCGGTCGTTACCGCGATCGGCGACGAGCACGTTCCCGGCGGAGTCGATCGCCACCCCGAGCGGGGTGTTGAGGCCGGTGAGGGGCAGTTCGGTCGGGGTGTTCGACCCGGCCGCCAACTTCAGCACCTTGTTGTTGTCGTGTTCGGTGACATACACGTCGCCGGCCTTGTCCACCCCGATCCCCCAGGGCACGCTGACGCCGGTGAACGGCAGCACGGTCTGGGTATTCGACCCGGCCGCCAACTTCAGCACCCTGTTGTTGTCGGTGTCGGTGACGAAGACGTTGCCGGCGCTGTCCACGGCCACACCATCCGGGTCTTTGAGGCCGTCGAACGCCAGCACGGTCTGGTTGTTCGACCCGGCCGTCAACTCCACCACCCGGTCATTGCCCCGGTCGGCGACATACACATTGCCGGCACTGTCCACTGCTACACCCTCCGGATAATTGAGGCCGTCGAACGGCAGCACGGTCTGGTTGTTCGACCCGGCCGCCAGCTTCACCACCCTGTTGTTGAAGTCGGCGACGTAGACGCTGCCGGCGCCGTCCACCGCCAGCCCCTGGGGCTGATAAAGGCCGGTGAATGGCCACACCGTCGTGGTGTTCGACCCGGCCGCTAGCTCCACCACCCGCCCGTACATGCCCTCACTGCTGACGTACACGTTGCCGGCGGTGTCCACCGCCACGTCGCCCGGGGAGAGACGGAAGTCGATTCCGGTGAACGGCAACACGGTTTGTCCGCATGCGGGCGTCGCCGGGTGCTGCGGCCGCACCAGGTATCCGACGGCGGCGACGAGCAGGACCACGGCAGCGCCGACCAGGAGCCACAGCTTGCGGTTGCGGCGGGGCTCGCCCGCGCCAGGCGTGAAATCAGGCTCCGGTGCGCGGGCCGGTTGGCTGAACACCGGTGGACCCGCGGGCCGGCCGGAAGACGGGATCTCGGGTTGGCTGGGCCAGCTGCCGCCGCCAGCAACGGGAGGCGGGGCCCAACGTTGGGCGCCGGCAACCGGCGCCGCAGGACGAGCCATTGTCTCAGCGGCCGCCGCGTCCTCGCCGTGCTGCAGAATCCTGACGGCCTGACGCTGCTCGGATGCGGTCAGCGCGTCCAGGGCGCTGTTGGCCAGTTCACCGGCGCTGCGATAGCGCTCCTCGGGTTTTTTGGCCATGCCTTTGGCGATCACCTCATCCAGGGCGGGCGGAACGCTTCCGGGTCGCAGTTCGCTGGGCCGAGGCGGAGGCTCCATCAAATGCGCCGCGATCATCCGTTCGATGCTGGCGGCCTGATACGGCGGTGAGCCCGTCAAACACTCGTTCAGCACACAGGACAGCGCATAGACGTCGGAGCGATACGTGACTTCATCGCCGGTGAACTGCTCCGGGGCCATGTACTTGTAGGTTCCCATCGCCGTCCCCGTCTGCGTCAGTCCCGGGTCGGTGGCGGCCCGGGCGATACCGAAATCCACCAAATAGGCGAAATCATCCCGGGTGACCAGGATGTTTTCCGGTTTGACATCGCGATGGGTCACGCCGGCGGAGTGCGCGGCGTCCAGCGCGGCGGCGATCTGGCGCACGATGGCCACCGCCCGTGCGGGACTCATCGGCCCGGTACGTCGCAACATGGTGGACAAATCGGTGCCCTCGATCAGGCGCATGTCCAAATACAGCTGCCCGTCGATCTCGCCGTAGTCGTGGATCGGCACCACATGTGGCTCGGTCAGCCGGCCCGCGGCGTCGGCCTCGCGTTGCATCCGGGCGCGGAACGTCGGGTCGCCGGAGAACTGCCCCGAGATCAGCTTCAACGCCACCACCCGGCGCTTGCGGGTGTCTTCGGCCTCATAGACCTCGCCCATCCCGCCGCGGCCGATCAGCCGCAGCAGCCGATAGGGCCCAAACCGCGACCCCATCCGCGAGCCCGGCTCGCTGCCGCTCATCATCGAACTCCCTTCACCTGATCACGAGATGGCATTCACCGCGGTCGCCAGCCTCGATTGGAGCGAGCTAGGCAGCGGAATGGATCCATACTGATCCAAGCCATCTTGGCCCGGGCCAATTGTGGCCTGCATAAACGCTCTTACCGCCGTGCCGGTTGCGGAATCCGGATACTTCGAGCAGACGATCTCATAGGTCGGCTCCATGATCGGGTAGGCACCGGCTTGCGTCGGCTTATAGAACGACGACGTGTCCAACACCAGGTCATTACCCTGCCCCTTGAACCGGGCCCCGGCAATCGTCTTTTTGGCCGAGTCGACGGTGATCGACACCGGGTCCGGACCCGCTGACGTGATGATTTCGGCCATGTTCAACTGCTTGCCCACCGCGAACGACCACTGGTTGTAGGTGATCGACCCGTCGGTTTGCTGCAGCAGCGCCGAGTTGCCATTATCCCCGGCGGCGCCGTCACCGACACCACCTTGGAACGTTTCGCCGTCGCCTTTACCCCACGCGCCGTCGGATGCTGCCTCGAGGTATTGCTGGAAGTTGGCTGAGTTAGCGGATTTGTCGCTGCGGAAGATGACGTGAATGGGCGCCGACGGCAGGTTGGTGCCTGCATTGAGGGCCTTGATCGCCGGGTCATCCCACTTGGTGATGCCGCCGTTGAAGATCTTCGCGGTCGTGGGCGCGTCCAGCTTCAGCGAACTCACGCCGTTGATGTTGTAGGTGACCGCGATCGGTTGAAACACCGCCGGCAGGTCCCAGGCCGGCGAACCGCACCGGTCAGCCGCCCTGTCGGGCTCACCCTTTGATGGGTCCAACGGCACGCCGGAACCCGCCAGATCGGTCTTGTTACTGATGAACTGCTTCACCCCGGCGCCGGAGCCGTTCGCGTTGTAGTCCAGCGTGTACCCCGGGCACGCATGGATATAGGCGTAGACAAATTGCTCTATAGCGTTCTCTTGCGCGGTCGCGCCGCTGGCATGCAGTTCCTTCTTGCCGCCGCACTGCACCGGCGCCGACCCAGCGCTGGATCCAGACGACGAGGTGTTGGCGTTGCCACCGCATCCCGATACCACCAGTGCGCCGGCGACCAGCAGGCTCAGCACCGCACCAGATCGGGTGAACATCACAGAACTCCTTCTGAAGAATCGCGGGCGACGGATACACCCACTCTGCCACCGGCTCGAGCCGAGCCGCGGAAGCACGTTCCGCCCTTGGATCCGTCGCTGGTCGGGCAACGAACGTGTGAACCCAACGTGAATATACAAAGCCTTGAAGATGGGCGAAGGCTTAGCGGCGCCTTTGAAGATCCGCAAAGGTTAGCGGCGGTTGACCCGGAGTGTGACGTCACGAAGTAGCATCGGAATTTAATGGAATGTGAACAGCTTGGTGCCGAGACTGATGCTGTTGATGCTGATGTTGCCGCTCGGGCCATGAGGGCGGTGAACCTCACCCTGGGTTTCGGCGCCAAAACCGTGCTCGACGCGGTGAGCCTCGACTTTCCCGCGCGTGCGGTGACGTCCTTGCTGGGACCGACGGGCTCAGGTAAGACGACCTTCCTGCGCACGCTGAATCGGATGAACGACAAAGTCTCCGGACACCGGTACAGCGGTGATGTGCTGATGAACGGAAACAGCATCTTCAAGGACCGCGACCTGATGGATTTTCGCCGCAGAGTCGGCATGGTGTTCCAACGTCCCAATCCGTTTCCGATGTCGATCATGGACAACGTGGTTGCGGGCGTGCGCGCTCACAAGATGGTGCCGCGCAAGGAATTCAAAAGCGTTGCCGAGGCTCGACTCACCGAGGTTGGGCTCTGGCATGCGGTTAAGGATCGGCTCGGTGATTCGCCGTTCCGGCTCTCCGGTGGTCAGCAGCAGTTGTTGTGTCTGGCCCGGGCGCTTGCGGTGAACCCGGAGGTGCTGCTGCTCGACGAGCCGACCTCCTCGCTGGACCCGACCACGACCGAGAAAATCGAAGAGCTCATAAGGTCGCTCACCGACCGCCTGACCGTGATCATGGTGACTCATGATCTCGCCCAGGCCGCCCGGGTCGCTGACCGGACCGCCTTCTTTTTCGACGGCAGGCTGGTCGAGGAGGGGCCCACCGAACAGGTGTTCCTATCGCCGAAGCATGAGGAGACCGCCCGCTACGTCTCGCTATTTCGGCTGACCGCAGGTTTCTCGGCGTCGTCGGGGCCACAGCGGTAAATGGCGGAAAAGAAAGGTAAGGAATGAGGAGTGTGAAAACTCGGTTGCGCACGCTGCTGGTCGCCGCGGCGCTGGTCCTGGTCGCAGCGGCCTGCGGTTCGAAACCAACAGGCGGTTCGTCGAACCCCGGGGCCACCGCCGGTAACGTCGCCACCACGCCCGCGTCGTCGCAGGTGACGTTGTCGGAAACCGGTGCTACGGAGCTATTCCCGCTAATGAATCTGTGGCGCGACGCCTATCACCAGAAGTACCCGAACGTCACGATCAACACCGAGTCAACCGGGTCAGGTGCCGGGATCGCCCAGGCCGCGGCGCGGACGGTCGACATCGGCGCCTCCGGCGCCTACCTGTCCAAGGGTGACATGGCCACGCACAAGGGGCTGATGAACATCGCGTTGGCCATTGCCGCTGAGCAGGTCCACTACAACCTGCCCGGTGTCAGCGAGCACCTCAAACTCAACGGCAAAGTGCTGGCCGCCATGTACCAGGGCACGATCAAAACCTGGAACGACCCGCAGATCACCGCCCTCAACCCCGGGGTGAACCTGCCCGACACCCCGGTGGTTCCGATACACCGTTCCGACGGGGCCGGCGACACCTTCGTGTTCACCCAGTATCTGTCGAAGCAGGACCCCGACGGCTGGGGTAAGTCGCCCGGCTTCGGCACCACCGTCGACTTCCCCGCGGTGCCGGGCGCGCTGGGCGAGAACGGCGCCGGCGGCATGGTGACCAGCTGCGCCGCCACCCCCGGCTGCGTGGCCTACATCGGCAGCAGTTACGTCGACCAGGCCAACCAGAAGGGACTGGGCGAGGCCCAGTTGGGCAATGCCTCCGGTAATTTCCTGCTGCCCGACGCCCAAAGCATTCAGGCCGAGGCCGCCGGCTTCGCCTCGCAGACCCCGGCGGACCAGGTAATCTCGCTGATCAACGGGCCCGCCGGTAACGGGTACCCGATCGTCTACTACGAGTACGCCATCGTCTACAGCAGCCACAACGATGCCGCGAAGGCACAGACGGTGCAAGCGTTCTTGCACTGGGCGATCACCGACGGTAGCAGCCCCTCGTTCCTGGACCAGGTGCACTATCAGCCGCTGCCTGCCGCGGTGGCGAAGTTGTCCGACGCCCAGATCGCCAAGATCACCAAGTAAAGGGGTTCGTTGACCCTTACTACGCTTTCCGCGCAACAGCCGGCGCCAGGCGGCTCGGCCGTCCTTCGGCGCATGCTGGGCCGCATCCGTAAGCTGAGCCGCGAGGGCCCCGCCATCCGTTGGGCCGGTGGGGTGGGTGCGGTGATCCCGCTGCTCGCGCTGGTGTTCGTGCTGGCGACGCTGGCCATCGAAGCGCTGCCTGCGATCCGGGTCAACGGGCTGCACTTCTTCACCGCCACCGAATGGAACCAGGGCAACGTCTACGGCGACACCCAAGTCAGCGACGGTGTCCCACATCCGGCGGGTGCCTACTACGGGGCGTTGCCGCTGATCGTCGGCACCCTGGCGACCTCGGCGATCGCCCTGATCATCGCGGTGCCGGTGTCCATCGGAGCGGCGTTTGCGATCGTGGAACGGTTGCCCAAACGCCTCGCCTCGGCCGTCGGGATGGTAATCGAATTGCTCGCCGGCATCCCCAGTGTCATCGTCGGCCTATGGGGGGCATTGACATTCGGGCCATTCATCGCCCACCACATCGCTCCCGTGATCGCCCGCAACGCCCCCGATGTGCCGGTGCTCGACTACTTCCGCGGCGATACCGGCAATGGGGAAGGCCTGTTGGTGTCCGGTCTGGTGCTGGCGGTGATGATCATTCCGATCATCGCCAGCACCACCCGTGACCTGATCCGACAGGTGCCATTGCTGCCCCGCGAGGGCGCGACCGCACTGGGAATGTCCGATTGGGAGTGTGCGCGCAGGGTCACTCTGCCGTGGGTGTCCAGCGGCATCATCGGCGCCGTGGTCCTGGGACTTGGACGTGCGCTGGGGGAGACGATGGCCGTCGCCATGGTGTCCGGCGCGGAGCTCGGTGCCATACCCGCCAACATCTACTCGACCATGACGACCATCGCCGCCACCGTGGTGTCGCAGCTGGATTCGGCGCTGACCGACTCCACCAACTTCGCAGTGAAGACCCTCGCCGAGGCGAGCCTGGTGCTGATGGTGATCACGTTGCTGACGAACGTGGCCGCTCGTGCGCTGGTGCGCCGGACGTCGAGTACCGCGCTACCGGTCGGGCGAGGTATTTGACGTGAGCGAATCGGCTGCACCCGGGACCGGGCACATGCCGACGCCGGCCGCGCAATGGTGGTCGGTCGCCGCTCGGCGCAAGATCATCAACGCGCTGTGGTGGACGGCGTGCTTCGGCTGTCTGGCGGTGGTGATCGCCCCGACGTTGTGGATGCTTGTCGGAGTCGTCAGCCGTGCGTTGCCAGTGTTCCACTGGAGCGTGCTGGTGCAGAACACGCACGGGACCGGTGGCGGCCTACGCAACGCCATCGTGGGCACCGCGGTCCTCTGTATCGGGGTCACGCTGGTGGGTGGCACCGTGAGCGTGTTGACCGGGATCTATCTGTCCGAATTCGCCACCGGCGGAACGCGGTCGATTTTGCGTGGCGCCTACGAGGTAGTGTCCGGTATCCCATCGATCGTGCTTGGCTACGTCGGATATCTGGCGCTCGTGGTCTACTTCGACTGGGGGTTTTCGCTGGCCGCCGGGGTGGTGACACTGTCGGTGCTGAGCATTCCGTATATTGCCAAGGCCACCGAGTCCGCGCTCAACCAGGTGCCGACGTCGTACCGGGAAGGGGCAGAGGCACTCGGGCTACCGGCCGGTTGGACCCTACGCAAGATCGTGCTGAAGTCGGCCATGCCCGGGATCGTCACCGGGATGCTGGTAGCGCTCGCGGTGACAGTCGGCGAGACGGCGCCGATGCTGTATACGGCGGGCTGGTCGGGTTCGCTTCCGACCGGACAACTCACCCAGTCGCCGGTCGGTTACCTCACCTACCCGATCTGGACGTTCTACAACCTGCCATCGAAATCAGCTCAGGACCTTGCCTATGACGCGGCCTTATTGCTGATCGTGTTCTTGCTGCTGCTGATCATCGTCGGGCGGCTGGTCACCTGGTTCGCGCGGCGGCATTCGGAGTCGGTATGACTTTTCGGGCGCCGCTCAACGCGTCGGCCATGGGCTGTAGTCGGCGATCAGCTCCTCTTGCGGCGGCCGCTGGTCGTCGGGCACATGCTGCAGGTTGATCCGAATCCGATACCAGATCGAGCTCGGTCCGCGCATCCCGTCGACCAGCACGTCGGCCGGCTGCAGGCGATCCGCCACGGCAGGGTAGCGCTGCCGCCAGGTGTCCAGGGCGGCCATCGCCTCGTCCTTGGTCTTGGTCCGGGCGATCTCGATGAGCGGCATCGCTGACTGGCGACGGCCGGTGCCATCCCCGCGGCGCGCACCTTTCGGCGCCTTCTCGGCCGGGCCGAGTTCCTCGGCCAGCGTGAGCAGTGCATCCAGGCCGGCGGCCGCGTCGTTCATTCCTTCCCACGGGTCCCCGATGTCGGCGAACCGCTCCGGCACCGACGCCATGGTGAACGCGGTCGGATCGCAGTTGGCGACCTCGTCCCAGCGCAGCGGCGTCGACACCCGCGCATCCGGTGTGGCCCGCACCGAATACGCCGACGCGACCGTGCGGTCCTTGGCGTTCTGGTTGAAGTCGACGAAGACGCCCTCGCGTTCCTCCTTCCACCAGCGACTGGTCGCCAGGTCGGGGGCGCGTCGCTCCACCTCCCGCGCGACGGTTTGGGCCGCCAGGCGCACCTGGCGAAACGACCAGCCGGGCACGATGCGCGCGTAAATATGGAAGCCGCGCGACCCGGAAGTCTTGGGCCACGCTGTCAGCCCGTGATCCTCCAACACGTCGCGGGCCACCAGTGCGACGGCGACGATCTGCCGCCACTGCACCCCGGGCATCGGGTCCAAGTCGACGCGCAACTCATCCGGGTGGTCGAGATCGTCGGCGAGCACCGGATGCGGGTTGAGGTCGACGCAGCCCAGATTGATTGCCCAGGCCAGCCCGGCGGCGTCATGGATGACGGCCTCCTTGGCCGAGGTCCCGGATGCGTAACGCAACTCGGCGACGTCAACCCAGTCCGGCCGCTTCGCGGGTGCACGCTTCTGGAAGATTGCCTCCTGCCCGATGCCCTTGACAAAGCGTTTCAGGATCATCGGCCGTCCGGCCACGCCCCGCAACGCACCGTCGGCGACGGCCAGGTAATAGCGGATCAAATCCAGTTTGGTGCGGTCGGGTTGGCCGTCCTGAGCGGGAAAAATCACCTTGTCCGGGTGGGTGACTTCGACCTGGCGTCCATCAACATCCAGTGACACCGGCCCCATGCGTTGATGGTAATTCCGGACGATTTTCCTCCCCGCACTGCGACGTCCGTCACATAGTGTGAAGTTATGCCTAATCTCATCGATTTGCCTGGGCAGGCGGCCGCGAAGATTCAGCAGTACGCAACGCGTGGGTTGGCCGAGCTGCATTACCTCCGAAAGATCATCGAGTCGGGGGCGTTCCGGTTGGAGCCGCCGCTGAACTACGCCGCGATGGCGGCCGATATCCGGAAGTGGGGCGAGATCGGCATGCTGCCGGCGCTTAACGCGCGGCGCACACCCAACCGTACGGCGATCATCGACGACGAAGGATCGCTGACCTACAAGGAACTCGACGAGGCCGCCAACGCGGTGGCCCACGGGCTGCTGGCCAAAGGGGTCCGCGGCGGCGACGGGGTGGCGATCCTGGCGCGCAACCACCGCTGGTTTTGCATCGCGGAGTTCGGGTGCGCGCGGGTCGGGGCCCGCATCATCTTGCTCAACAGCTCGTTCTCCGGCCCGCAGATCAAGGAGGTCTCCGAGCGCGAAGGCGCCAAACTGATCATTTACGACGACGAGTACACCAAGGACGTCAGCAAAGCCGAGCCGCCGCTGGGCAAGGTGCGGGCCTTGGGTTTCACCCCGGACGGGGAAGACTCGGGCAGCACCGACGAGACGTTGGCCGACCTGTTCGCCGCTCACAGCAAGTCGCCGGCACCCAAAGCCGGCAAGCATTCGTCGATCATCATCCTGACCAGCGGCACCACCGGCACCCCGAAGGGCGCGAACCGCAGTACGCCGCCGACGTTGGCGCCGATCGGCGGAATTCTGTCGCATGTCCCGTTCAAGGCCAACGAGGTGACCTCGCTGCCGGCGCCCATGTTCCACGCCTTGGGCTTCCTGCACGCGACCATCGCGATGTTCTTGGGTTCGACGCTGGTCTTGCACGGCAAGTTCAAGCCGGCCGGCGTGCTGGAAGACATCGAGAAGCACAAGGTGACAGCGGTCGTCGTGGTGCCGGTGATGTTGGCGAGAATCCTCGACACGCTGGAAAAGATGGACAAGAAGCCCGACCTGTCGAGCCTGCGGATCATTTTCGTCTCCGGCTCGGCGCTCGGGGCCGACCTGGCCGAACGGGCGCTCAAGGACGTCGGCCCGGTGATCTACAACATGTACGGTTCGACCGAGATCGCCTTCGCCACCATCGCCGAACCCAAGCACCTGCAACACAATTCGTCCACGGCCGGGCCCGTCGTCAAAGGTGTGCGGGTCAAGATCTTCGACGACAACGGCGAGGAGTTGCCGCAGGGAGAGGTCGGACGGATCTTCGTCGGCACCACCTTCCCGTTCGAGGGCTACACCGGTGGCGGCAACAAGCAAATCATCGACGGCATGCTGTCATCGGGTGATGTCGGCTACTTCGATGAGCATGGGCTGCTCTACATCAGCGGCCGCGACGACGAGATGATCGTGTCCGGCGGTGAGAACGTCTTCCCCGCCGAAGTCGAGGACTGCATCAGCGCGCATCCCGACGTGGTGGAGGCCACCGCGATCGGCGTCGAGGACAAGGAGTGGGGCCACCGGCTGCGCGCCTTCGTCGTCAAGAAGCAAAACGCGGACGTCGACGAGGCCACCATCAAGAACCACGTGAAGGATCAGCTGGCCAAATACAAGGTGCCGCGCGAAGTGGTCTTCCTCGACGAGTTGCCGCGCAACCCGACCGGCAAAATCCTCAAACGCGAGTTGCGTGAGCGCGAGGTGGAATAGCCACGCGAATAGGCGGCTAGCTCAGCCGTCGAATCCGGTTGCGCCGTCGAGTTGTTCGCGCAGGATGTCGAGCTGCCCGGTGTGGCGGGCGGTCTCCTCGATCATGTGCACGTAGATCCAGCGCACCGACAGCTGCCCGAAGCGGCGATGCGGTACCGCGTGATCGAGCGGATACCGTGCGGCGATACGCCGGGACTCCGCACATTGGGCCTGATATTCGGCGATCAGTGTCGGCAGCGCTTCGTCCTTGAGGAATTCGAACTCCCAGGAGCGTTCGTGTGCGCGACGGTTGTCGTCGCTGCGTTCCTGCAAAAGCTGGTCAAACCAGCCGTATTCCGCCCAACGCAGGTGCTTGACCAGGCCGCCGACGGTTGTCGGTGACGCAACCAGCCGGCGCCGAGCGTCGGCATCGGACAAATTCGAAACCTTGCGCACCACGATGTCTCGATAGTCGTCGAGGAATGCCTCCAGCAGAGCGCGCTCGTCGAGTACTTCGTGCTCGCGGCGATCGGGACGCTGCGCTTCTGCCATGCGTTTCTCCGAAGCTAGCGGGGTCAGCGCCGTTCCCGGATACTCCGGGTCACCTCGGCGGACAGCTTGGCATCGGACAACAGCAGCTCAATGAGTGCGCAAATGACCTCTTGCCCGGTGACGCGGGCCAATCCGAGGCGGTCGGCGGCCTCCCGCTGCCAGATATCGAGGGCTCGGTGGGTGGCGGGAGTCAGGTCGACGGTCCGCCGCGTTCGTTGACCGCGTGCTGGCTGTTCGGCCTTCTCGCGTGCAGGTTGGTCGAGTTTCTGTCGGACGTTGGCGAGGCGTTCGGTCGGCGCCGCGGCGTCCGCGCGCCGGCGCGGCGTGGGCCGGAACGATGGCGAGCTGGAATCCATGCGGATGGGTGGCCTTCTGTCGGCGTGAGTTTTCAGTAGATCAGGACATAAGTATGTCCGTCAAAGCGCAGGTATGCACCCGATGCCCGGGCGTGCGGCGTGTCTGCGCCGCGGATGTCCTGGTCTGGGTGGCGGCGTCGCCACCGGCAGGCCGGCCCGCCCGCGAGCGGAGCCGTACTCAATTGAATCGACGATGAAAAATGCGATTGCTGGAGCAGGCTGAGGTCTGCATATCTCGAGTATATAGTGGCAGAGAAACAGTTCGCTACCTAGAGGCCAATTACAGGTATCTGCCAAGGCACTATGTGCACAATACTGAACGTTATCATTAAGTAAGGAAGCACGGACGTACGGACTTCCGTAAGTCAGTAAATACCATTTGAACAGTGTATATAGTGCGATCAGTAGTTGCGGAAACCAGTATGGACGTACCTCATGAGATCATGAAACCAGTAGATTATGAAATCCACTGAATCAGTATCGTGAGAAATAAATACGCCAATAGCTGGCGAGGGCATTCCGCAACATTCTCAGCATTATTAATGCGCGAATTTAGCGTTTGCTAAGGATTGGGATTTAACGTTCCTGGTGTCAGTCCCCAGATGACGAAGGAGCAATCGAAATGTCGTACTCACTGTCTTCCGTCCGACGCCTAGCAGCAGGCGCAGTTGGCGCCAGCGCCGTAGCCGGCGCGATGCTGTTCGGTGCCGCCCCCGCGGCCAACGCCGCACCCGCACACATCCCCGCCGTCGTGGGCCCGGCCCATGTCGCACCGGCGCCCGCCTTTGGTCCAGGCTTCCACGCGCAGCCGGTCTTTTGGGGTCACCACCACCACGGCGTTTGGGGTCACCACCACCGCGGCTTCTTCCGCCACCACCACCGCGGATTCTTCCGGCACCACCACCACAGCGTTATTCGCCACACGGTGATCCGCCGCGGCTGGTGGTGAGCGGATCCACGAGGGGGAGCACCGGCTAGCCTCGGCGGTGGACAGCAGAGGCTAGCCGGTCCCCAAAACCAAATAAGTCAATCCACGCCGATCTGACATCCGTCACGTCAGTCGGCGTGGATCTCTTGTGTAGGACTTCTGCAGGACTACGGGTCGCGCGGCAGCCCCAGCAGACGCTCGGCAATGATGTTGAGCTGCACTTCCGAGGTGCCGCCGTAGATGGTGGTCGCGCGGCTGGCCAGCAGAAATTCGTCCCACTTGCCCGCCGGCGTCTCGGGGTCGCCGATAGCGGCGTCGGTGCCGAACGAGGACACCCCGAACTCCGCATAGCCCTGCCCGGTGCGCATCGACAACAGTTTGGAAATCGCAGCCGACGGCATCGCGTCGCCGCCGGCCAGCGTCAACAGCGTCGATCGCATGTTGAGCACCTTGGCGGCGTGGCCCTCGGCGATCAACTGGCCGGCACGGTTCTGGGCAATCTGGTCGAACTGGCCGTCGCGAATGAACTCGACGAACTGATCGAGGTTGGCCAAGAACGGCGCCTCGCTGCTGCCGATCGACACCCGCTCGGCGGTCAGGGTGTTACGGCTGACCTCCCAGCCCCGGTTGACCTCACCGAGCACCAACTCGTCGGGCACGAAGACGTCGTCGATGAACACGGTGTTGAACATCGCGCCACCGGTGAGCTCGCGCAGCGGCTTGACCTCGACGCCTTCGCTGCTCATGTCCAGCAGGAAGTAGGTAATGCCGTTGTGCTTGGGCGCGCTCGGATCGGTCCTGGCCAGCAGCGCACCCCACCGCGAGAACTGGGCCGCGGTGGTCCAGATCTTCTGTCCGCTGATACGCCAGCCGCCGTCGACCTTGGTCGCCTTGGTGCTCAGCCCGGCCAGGTCGGATCCGGCGCCCGGCTCGGAGAACAGCTGGCACCAGATCATCTCGCCGCGGAACGTCGGCGGCAGGAAACGTTGCTTTTGCTCGTCGGTCCCGAACGCGACGATCGACGGCACAATCCACGCCGCGATGCCGATCGGTGGGCGCCGTACCCGCCCGGTGGTGAACTCCTGGGCGATGATGATCTGCTCGACCGGGTCGGCTGCCCGTCCCCAGGGCTTGGGCAGATACGGCAGCACCCACCCGCCTTCGGCGATCGCGGTCGCGCGCTCCTTGCGGGCGATCGCCTTGAGCGCGGCCACCTCGTGGCGGATGTCATCCCGCAACTTCTCGGTGTCGGGATCCAGGTCGATGTTGAGTTTGCGCATCCCCGTGGTGGTCGCCGTATCGACCACCCGCTGCGGGTATTCGGCCCTGCGGCCGAAGATCGCCGCCAAAATCAACGCCCGACGGTAGTAGACGTTGGTGTCGTGTTCCCAGGTGTAGCCGATACCGCCGTGCACCTGGATGCAGTCCTGCGTGCAGCGCTGCGCGGCCGCGGGCGCCAACGTCGCCGCGACCGCCGCGGCGAACTCCACCGCGGAACTCTCGATGTCCCAGTTGTTTTCGCGGGCCTCGTCGACAGCGCGGGCCGCATCCCAGACCGCCGCGGTGGCCCGCTCGGTGTCGGCGATCATCTCGGCGCACTTGTGCTTGATCGCCTGGAACTGACCGATCGGCCTGCCGAACTGCTCGCGGATCTTCGCGTACTGCGCCGCGGTGTCAGTGGCCCACCGCGCGACGCCGACGGCCTCGGCCGACAGCAGCGTGGAGATCAGCGCATGCGCGGCGGCCGCGCTGAGATTGCACAGCACCACATCGTCACCGACCTCGACGGCGTTGGCGCGCACATGTGCGATGGGTCGTAGCGGGTCGACGCTTTTGACCGGCTCGATTTCGAGTTGGTCGGCGCGCAGGACGACCCACTCTTCGCCGCTGTCGATCGCCACCGGTAGCACCAGCAGTGACGCCTCGCCGGCCGCGGGCACGGCCCGGACCTCGCCGCGGACCACCAGCGCGTCACCCTGGCGGGTGGCGGTCAACGCGGAATCCAGCGCGTAAGCCGCGATCGCCGCCCCGGAAGCCAGGTCCGCGAGGACCTTTGCATCCGGGTCGTGGGCTGCGATCAGCGCACTGGCGATCGCCGACGGTACGAATGGGCCGGGTACTGCGCCGTAGCCGAACTCTGCGAGCACCACCGCAAGCTCGAGGATGCCGAAACCCTGCCCGCCGATCGATTCGGCTAGATGCACGCCCTGCAGGCCTTGTTCCGCCGCGGCCTGCCAATACGGCGGTGGGTTGTTGATCGGTGTTTCCAGCGCGGCGTGCAAGACCTCCGACGGCGCCACCCGCGCCACCAGTGACCGCACTGAATCGGCCAGGTCTTGATGCTCAGGAGTTATCGCGATCGGCATTGGTCGCCTTCCGTCGGGCCTTCGTCTCCCAATCTAATAACCGGTCGGTTGGTTCACGACATGGGCCAGCTGCTTCCCGTCCCGGAGCCGGCGGCAGTTGGCGACCGCCTCGACCAGATAGCGCCGCATGGTGTCGACGGTGTACCAGGTGACGTGCGGCGTGAGCACGACGTTGTCCAAGCCGAGCAGCGCATTGTCCGGCGGCACCGGTTCGACGTCGAAGACGTCCAGCCCGGCCGCGGCCAACTGGCCGGCGCGCAGCGCATCGACCAGGGCACCCTCGTCGACGATCGCCCCGCGTGACGTGTTGACCAGCACCGCAGCGGGTTTCATGCGGGCCAGCGCGGCGGCGCCGATGAGGCCCTGGGTGTCGTCGGTCAGCGGCAGGTGCAGCGAGACGATGTCGCTGGCGGCCAGCAGCTCCGACAGCGGCCGCCAGCCCGGCAACCCGTCGTCGCGGGTGCTGGTGTGCAGGACCGTGGCGCCCATCGCGGCGACGATTACTGCGACGTGTTTGGCGATATTGCCGTAGCCGACCAGCCCGACGGTGCAGGCGCCGATATCGCGCACGGTTTCGCCCAGCGCAGGGTCGGATGGCCAGCCACGACCCTCGCGGATGGCGCGGTCGAGCACCGGCAGTCGGCGCAGCGTGGCCAGCATCAGCAGCACCGCGCCTTCGGCCACCGACGGCGCATTGGCGCCGGGCATGTTGGCGACGGCGATACCGCGCTTTGTCGCGGTGTCGACGTCGATGGTGTTGACGCCGGCACCGAATTTGTGGACCAGCCGCAGCCGGCTCGCCTGCAGCAGGTCGGCGGCCGAAAGCGGGCGCAGCACATGCCAAATCACGTCGACGTCGGGCAACTCCCGGTAGAACGCTGCTTGGGAGTCCGCGGAGTCGTCGTCGGCGCACCAACGGATGTCAAGCCAATCGGCTTCGGGCGCGAGGAATTCCAGCACCTTGGGACCGGGAACGAAATGCGCAAGGACGCTTAGCGCCACCGCTTGGCTATCCATTTGGCGATCGTGTCAGCCTGTTCGCTGCGCGCCCCTGGTGTGGTGAAGTAGTGGTCGGTATTGATGGCGTGCAGTGTTTTGTCCGTGCTGGCCAGCGCGTCGTAGATGCGTTGTGCATCGGAGGGGAACACCCCACTGTCTGCCTCGGCGTTGATCACCAGCGCCGGACAGCTGATCCGCGCCAGATGCGGCTCGGCCCTGGTCGGCGCAGTCCGCAGACTCCACATCGCCAACCAGTTCCGCAACGTGCAGGCGGCCGCGATCCCGTGTGCGGAACGGTTGGCGTTGGCCGGGACGCCCGCGTAGCACAGGTTCGGCGGGCGCTTTGTCGGCTCGATGGTCGGATCGACCATCCGCGGATCTGCCCAGGTACGCATCACGGTGAACGGGCGGTCTGAAAACCCGGCTGCCCTCACGCGTTTCAGTTCTTTTTCGGCCCAGTCGGTAATTGCGTTGTTGCGGGCCACTTGCGCTGACCGGTAACGGGTCAGGAACTCCGACGAGTACGGCGGCCCGTTGCGTTCATTGAACAGATCAAGGTCGGGATCGGTGGCGACCGGATCGTTCTCGTCGACGACGGCGCCGTCCATCCAGTTAGTCAACACGTCGGGGCGACCGGGATGGGCCGCACTGGCCACGTAGCCGTCGGCCGGTAGCAGGTCGGTCAGCCCGGCTGCCGGCCGCATCCCCGGCAGCGGTGTCACGTTGGGTTCGACCGCCTGTGCCTGGTAGGCGGCCATCAATGAACCGCCGCCGGAATTACCCAGCAACACAATGGTTTCCACTGCTTGCGTTTCGCGCAGCCAGCGAACACCGACGCCGACGTCGACCAGTGCATGGTCGAGCAGGAAGGCACTCTCAAAACCACGGAACCGGGTGTTCCAGCCCAGGAACCCGATGCCGCGGGTAGCCATGTAATCGGCGAGATAGTGCTCAGAGAAGTCGATTTGATAGTGGGTAGCGATCATCGCGACCTTGGGTTTGCGTCCGACGCCGCGGTGGTACAGGCCCTGGCACGGGTGTCCTCCCGCACCGGCGCGCCGGCCGGTCGGCGACGGCAGTCCGATGAATTCGCGGATAACCCCGGGGGTGCCGGTGGTGCGAGTCACCTGGGGTGGACCTCCCTGTAATAGAGGGCGCGGTAGAAGATGTTCGCCAATGTGTCGATGCAGGTCTGATCATCGGGTGCGCCGGCCGGGCCCGGCGCGGGACCGGCGAGCTGGAGATAACAGAACTGGTTGAACATCGCCACGATCGCCGTGGCGATCAGCTCGGGGTCATCACCTGCGCAATAACCTTGCGCTTGGGCGCGTCGCACCATTTCGGTGATGAAAGAGGTTGGGATGGCGCAGATCTCGGCCCAGTACTGGGCGAAGTCGCCATTGATCATTGCCAGCTGGGACACGCTGATCATCTCGGCCAGCCGGTTGCGGTAGGTGTGCCAGTGCGCCGACGCGGCCTGTTGCGCGCGCTCCCGATCGGACAGGCCATGCCGGAGCACCGTCAGCACCCGCTGGTTGGCTTCATCGCGGAACCGCACCGCCCACTCGCGGACCATCGCCTCTTTGGAGTCGTAGTAGTTGTAGAACGACGCCGTCGATCGGCCTGCCTCCGCGGCGATATCGGCGATCGTGGTGGCCAGGATGCCTTTGCGGGCAATGACTGTCCTAGCGGCCGCGTCGATGGCAGCCTGCGTCCGGCGGCCACGGTCGGTCGGTACCTGGGCACGCCGGGTCGGCTGCTCGGACACGGTGGACACGAGTACGTTCCCCTCTTCTTGAGAACTGAATCTGATGTTAGGTTCAGATTCAGTTCTCCGCCACGGAACCAGCGACCCGCAATGCCGACGGACGGGAGCCGCGAGATGATCAAGCCGCACAACGCCAACGCCGAGTTCGAACTCGGCGGGATCAACCATGTCGCGCTGGTGTGCTCGGATATGGCGCGCACCGTGGACTTCTACAGCAACGTCCTGGGCATGCCGTTGATCAAGTCGCTCGACTTGCCCGGGGGCGCCGGACAGCACTTTTTCTTCGACGCCGGCAACGGTGACTGTGTCGCGTTCTTCTGGTTCGCGGACGCACCGGATCGGGTACCGGGGCTGTCGTCGCCGGCGGCTATCCCGGGCATCGGCGAGATCACCAGCGCCGTCAGCACGATGAACCATCTGGCGTTCCATGTCCCGGCCGAGAAGTTCGACGACTATCGCCAGCGCCTCAAGGCCAAGGGCGTGCGGGTCGGCCCGGTGCTCAACCACGACGAGAGCGAGATGCAGGTCTCGGCCACCGTGCATCCCGGTGTGTATGTGCGGTCGTTCTATTTCCAGGACCCCGACGGAATCACACTCGAGTTTGCCTGCTGGATCAAGGAATTCACGACTGCTGATACGCAAACGGTGCCGCGGACCGCGGCGGACCGTCGTATCCCGGCCGCCCACTAACGGTAAAGGCTCGGGTCGGCGAGCTCGTCGAGCAGTGACGCGAGCTGGTCGATCAACTGATCGGGATCGAGCTGCACCGCGCCTGCCAACCAGGCGCTGATCGTCTGCCCGACCCCGCCGACCACGAAATGCGCGGAGGCCTTGATCCGGTCGTTTGCCGGTACCCGCAGCGCATCTTCGACATGGCGACCGGAAAGCATGGCAAACAGCGCGCCGGATTCCACCCGTTTGCGCACCAGCACCGCGTTGGCCAGTTGCGCGCTGAACAGCAGGCGACCCACCCGGGCGTTCCCACCAATCGTCCGCACGATGTTGGCCATACCGGCGCGGGTCTGCTCCTCGGGTGGCGCAGCCGCCACCGCGGCCTGGGTCGTGGCCGCCAGGTCGGCGATCACCCAGTCGAAGACGGCGCCGACGAATTCGTCCTTATCAGCGAAGCTCTCGTAGAAGTAACGGGCGGCCACACCGGCCTGCCGACAGATGCCGCGGACGGTGAGCTCCGCGGCGTCTTCCCGGTCAGACCCCAGCAGATCGAGGCCGGCCGCCAGCAGCTTTGCCCGGCGGGTTGCCAGGCGGTCGGCCGCATCGACGCCACCGTAGGGGCGTGCGCTGGTCGTCGCGGCGGAAGCCATGGAACCCATCTTGACATTGGTCCGCGTTACCCGGCAATATCAGGAAACACGTGTTCTCACAATTAGCGGGGTGGGTGTCCGATGACGGTCAGCGAGCCAGTCAGCCACGTCGAGCGCATGATGAGCGATCCGCCCATCGCCGACCGGGCGTCCCGCCGGCAGCGGCGGACGCCCCGGCTGGACGACACCCTGATGGGAATGGCGCTGCTGCTCGGCCCGGCCAATGTGATCATGCAGCTGGCGCGGCCGGGTGTGGGCTACGGCGTGATGGAGAGCCGCGTCGAGAGCGGTCGGATCGACTTGCATCCGATCAAGCGGGCCCGCACCACGTTCACCTACCTCGCGGTGGCGATGGCCGGTACCGACGTCCAGAAGGCGGCATTTCGCCGGGCGGTGAACCGTGCGCACGCGCAGGTTTACTCGCTGCCCGACAGTCCGGTCCACTACAACGCGTTCGACCCCGACCTGCAGCTGTGGGTGGCGGCGTGTCTCTACAAGGGCGGGGTCGACTTCCATCGGATGTTCATCGGAGAGCTGGACGAGCAGGACGCCGATCGCCACTACCGCGAAGCCGAGGTGCTGGGCACCACGTTGCAGGTGCCGGCGGACATGTGGCCGCCGGACCGCGCCGCGTTCGACCGCTACTGGCAGCAGCAACTGGACAAGGTGCACATCGATGACAGCGTCCGCGAGTACCTGTATCCGATTGCCGTGGGCCGGATTCAGGGCGTACCGCTGCCGGCAGTGGTACGAAGGCAGCCGGAGAAGCTTGGCCTGCTGATCACCACTGGGTTTCTGCCGCAACGGTT
>Ga0335075_10000587_pt1 | contig 62716 bp, 57 predicted proteins | sample Lox_Sample_24_FD_206723 | JGI IMG/M metagenome (GOLD analysis project Ga0335075, IMG submission 206723) | Soil microbial communities from Loxahatchee National Wildlife Refuge, Florida, United States - Lox_Sample_2.4 | ecosystem: Environmental > Terrestrial > Soil > Wetlands | place: USA...
CCTCGCTCGACGATCTCGCCCACCACGCTGGGATCGCCGTGTAATCCCGCCTCTACCAGCAGAAACGAGCCGCCATTGTCAGATTTTGACTCATCAAAACCACGGTTGCTACCTAAAGCCCTCTAGCTGCGCGAACAGGACCGCGCGGCACGCTGCGAGTGGGCGCTGAGCCCACCACTTGTGCAGCGCAGACGGGTTACCACGATAGATATAGCCTTCACGGATCGACTGCTTGTTGATGTCCTCCAGCGGCAGGCCGATCTCGATGAGCTTCGGCTTGTACCAAAGCTTGCCATCGGTCATACCGGGTCTCCCCCCCGAGCCCATTCCTTAGTCCAGTCGCCGACCAGGCCAGTTGCGTTGAAGTCGCCGAAGTCTACGTCACGGAACGGGTTGACGATATAGCGAACCGTGTCGTATTCGGGACCGTCTGGGTGGATTGATACCAAGGCGAGACGGAACCCGGTGCCCGCGTTGTTGCCGGTGAGCGCCTCGGTGCGGGTCACCCAGAAATCCTCGGCTCCCTCAATGCGGCCCTTGACCTCAATGAACACGATGTTGTCGTCGGCGGTGCGGGAGCGGATGTCGTAGCCGGGGTTGCTGTGCGGCATCTCCTCCGGAACTCGGCCGAGTGCGTGCTCGGCGGCGAGAACTGCGTCCACCGCGCGGCGTTCGGCGAGCGCGGTGTCGCGGGCGATCCGCGACGGGTCCGGGGTACGGCCTAGCAGCTTGTCGAGCAGGCCCTGCGGGATGATGAGTGCGCCGCCGGAGATTATCGGCGGGCGGGCGATCAGCTCCTCGTCCAGGGCCAGGTCGGCGAGGCGCTTCTCCAGGCGGCGTTCCAGGTCCCGGGCACGATCGTAGGCAGTCTGCGGGCGCATCTTGAGCTGGCGGCCTGCGGACTCGGCCTCCAGCAGCTCGGCGTGCCGCATATCCCAGTAGTTGATCTCACCCAGGAGACGCTGCTTGACCAGGCGGCGGACGTGGCTGACCCTCGCCGTCACGGCGTCCCGGGTGCGGTCGAGTTCCTCGGGCATGCCTTCGGTGACCGCCCAGTCGAGGGCGAGGTTTTCAACCCCGCTAGCCAGCCAGGAAGCTTCGCGGAGGGGGATAGCCGCCGCTCGTTCGGTGTCATCGGGGGGTCCGTAGTCCAGGTACCTTGCCTCGCCGGCCGACCGCACCCCGTGCGATGCGGGGGCGTTCCCGCCGGGGCCGCAGGAGATCTCGGCGAACCCGAACCGCTTACTGACGGTGCGGGCCGGGTCGTGGCCGTCGGTGATCTCCTGGGTGACCGCGACCAGCAGCCCCGGAGTCTCGGCAGGGTCGTGCCGGTCGATGAGGATCGTGCCCTGCTTGAGCAAGGTGCCATAGCGTTCGATGATCAGGTCGGTGACCGCGTCCAGCAGCGGATGGCCGGGGGCGAGCAGGTCGGCGCGCGGCTTGCCGGGCGGGCGGGTCAGCTCCCGGTCGAACGTCACCCGCTCATACCGGCGCAGGACCGGCGCGCTGAGGCCGATCTGCCGGTCCCGGTCGCGGACATCAGCGGGGACGTGGCGGATCTCGTAGCGGCCGGACTCGCGTTCGGCGATCGTGCCGCCGAGCAGCTTGAACGCGGCCATGAAGAACGCGCGGATGTAGTGCGGCTGCAGTCGGCGGGCGCGGGCCTCGGCCATCCTGGCCCGCCACTTCTCCAGGTCGGCGGTGGCGAGGATGTCGCGGTGCGCGGCGCGCTCGGTGATCAGTTTGTCCAGGCCCTCACCGACGGTGGCGTCGATCACCTGGGTGAGCCGGGCGCGTACCTCGGGCCGGTCGCCGTAGCGGATCGCGTCCAGCAGCAGGTCTCGTAGCGGGCTGCCCTCGAACGCCTCGCCGAGCACGTCGAAGACCTTGCCCTGGTACGCCTCGCGCTGCCGTTCCAGCTTGTCCAGCAGGAGCTGGAACACCGCGCCTTCCCGGGTGTTCTGGGCAACCAGGTTCCACAGGTGGCACACCTCGGTCTGGCCGATGCGGTGGATGCGGCCGAACCGCTGCTCGATCCGGTTCGGGTTCCACGGCAGGTCGTAGTTCACCATCAGGTGGGCGCGTTGCAGATTCAGGCCCTCGCCCGCGGCGTCGGTGGCGACCAGCACCTGGGTGCCCAGGTCCTGGGCGAACAGCTCCATGACCTTGCGGCGTTCCTCGCGGCGGATCCCGCCGTGGATGACCAGGACGGCCTCCGGGCGGCCGAGCAGGCCGCGGATGCGGTCAGCCAGGTAGTCCAGAGTGTCGCGGTGCTCGGTGAAGATGATGATCTTCCGGACGCTGCCGGCGGTGTCGGTGATGAGCTGGTTGTCGGTGAGCAGGTCGCGCAGCTCGGTCCACTTCTTGTCGGTGCCCTGGTGGCGGACCCTCCTGGCCAGCTCCTCCAGGTCGGCGAGGATGGCGATCTCCTTATCCAGCTCGGAGACCGTCTTCGCGGCGGTGGCAGCGTCGGCCACCTCGGACTCCACCTCCTCGGCCTCGCCGCTGGGCAGGTCATCGAGATCCTCGGTGTCCTCGGGCAGGTCGCGGCCGAGCAGCTCGTTGAGGCGGCGGGCCAGGTCCTTGTCCGCGGTGGCGTGGTCGCCGTACTGCACCTCGTGGCGCCTGCGCTCCAGGCGCCTGCGGCGGCGTTCCAGCGATTTCAGGATCGCCTCGGGGCTGGAGGCCAGGCGCCGTTGCAGCACGGTGAGCGCGAACCCCACGGTGAAGCCGCGCTTCTTGTCGCCTTCCTGCTTAAGCCGGTCGGCGCGGTTCATCTCCTCGCGCACGTACTGGGTGACCGCCTCATACAGGTCCTGCTCGCCCTGGGACAGCTCGTAGCTGACGGTGTAGGCCCGGCGCTCGGGGAACAGCGGCGTGCCCTCGAAGGTCTTCAGGTCTTCCTTGACCATGCGGCGCATCAGGCCCTCGGTGTCGACCGTGTGCACGCTGTCCCGGAACCGGCCCTCGAACCGGTCGGTGTCCAGCAGCGCCAGGAACAGCTGGAAGTCCTCTTCCTTGCCCGCGTGCGGGGTCGCGGTCATCAGCAGCAGGTGCCGGGCGTGCCGGCCAAGCAGCTCGCCGAGCTGGTACCGCTTGGTCTTCTTCAGCTCGTTGCCGAAGTAGTGCGCCGACATGCGGTGCGCTTCGTCGACAACCACCAGATCCCAGTCGGCGCGCTCGAGGTGGCCTCTCAAGTCAGCGGCGCGCGAGAGCTGGTCCACCCGGGCGATCAGCAGCGGGTTCCTGGTGAAGACCTGGCCGTCGGGCTGGGAGTCGGCGAGCTGGCGGGTGAGCTGCTCAAAGGTCAGACCGAACTTCTCCTTCAGCTCGTCCTGCCACTGATCAACCAGCCCGCCGGGAGCAACCACCAGGCAGCGCTCCAGGTCACCGCGGAGCATCAGCTCCTTGATGTACAAGCCCGCCATGATGGTCTTCCCGGCGCCGGGATCGTCGGCCAGCAGGAACCGCAGCGGCGTGCGGTCCAGCAGTTCGCCGTAAACCGCCTGGACCTGGTGGGGGAGCGGCTCCAGGTCGGAGGTGTGCACTGCGAGCATCGGGTCGAAGCGGCCCGCCATCCGGATGCGCAGCGCCTCGGCGGCCAGCTTAAAACTGGCCGCGTCGGCTCCGAAGTCGTAGGCGGCTGCCGCCTTGCTGATGGCCAGCCGGGGCTCGTGGTCGCGGTACAGGATGCGCTCATCGAGGCGGCCGTCCTCGGTGCGGTAGGTGAGCCTGAGCGCATTCGAGCCGATCCACGTCGCGGCGACAACGGTCACCGAGCCGTCTCCGGTCACCCCGGCGATCCGCGCGCCGGGAGTCACCTCCTCCAGCTTGATGCCCACGCCGCACTCCCATTGCCCAGTTGTCTGGCCGTTCGCGTTCAAGCCCTGACTTTAGACCGGCACAGCGACATAACACAGCCAATGGCCTCGCACTGTGGCGCGGTGTAAAACGCAATTAATCCGGACTAGGCCGGACGTAGACAAGCCTCACATTCTGTGGGTCCCGCGCCTGCACCCGTCTCGCTAGCGGTTCCTCGTAAGTGGTTACGACGATCTGCCGGAGCGGCCCCGCGCTGCTCACGCGGGCAAGGGCTCCGGCGACTTGTCTGCGGGCATCTGGGTCGAGGTGCTCAAGCGGCTCGTCGAACCAGCAGAAGTTGGCTTTAGTTGCGGTCTCCAGAACTAGCAGGCGGAGGAGAATGACAAGCCCAGTGCGCTCGCCGGTGCTAAAGGCCGAATCAGGCAGGCTCTCGCCGGCAAGCTCGCGGCTTACGGCTCCGGTGGACACGGTCGTTAGCCGCCCGCGGCGGGGAAACAACTGTGCCCATCGCGTGTCAATCTCTTGCGCAAGTGGCTGGATCGTCTCGTTGAGAAGCTTGTCAGTAGCAGCGGCGATTGCTTCCCGTGAAGCCCGGAGCACTGCTTCCTGCGCGTAGAGTCGCTGGAGCTGCGCGTATGCTGCTTCGTCTGCCAATGCGGTACGCAGTTCGGATTGCGACGCGGCCAGGGCTGCCCTGTGCTCGACGAGCTGGTCCAGTGCGATCGTCACCCTGGTCTCAAGCTCAGCCAGAGGCTCCTCGATTGTCGTATCAGCCGGAACAGCGCCAGCGGGTTCCGGGCCAGGTGGCGGCAGGCCCCGGAAGGCCTGGGTCAAACCCGCCACACGCTGTTGCTTGTCAACGAGCAGGACTTCCCGAGCCTTCAGCTGTTCGCTCTCGGAGCGGATTTGCTCCAGCTCCGTCTGATGTGCTGACCTGGCGAACTTGATGGTATCGGCGTCCAGAGGCCGACGACATACCGGGCAGTCGCCGTGCGCGCCATTAAGCACCCCAGCATGCTGGGCTATAGCCGAAGACTGGCCGGCTAGCCGCGCCTGCTGCACCCGAAGTGCCTCAAGATCCCGCTGGATAGAGGCCGCAGCGTGATCGAGAGCGATCGGGACGGTGTCTGGATGTAGCGGGTCCAGCGCCACGTCGGGACCAGCCGCCGATGCCAATTCGCCGAGGTCCTCAGTGTACGAGGCCATTCTCTGCTGCCACTCGCTCAGTTGCGCACGATAGCGAGCGGCTTCGCGGGCGCTGTTCAATCTCTCAGACGCGCGCGCATGCGCTCCCGCGGCCTCCTCTGCCGCCGCCTCATGTGCTGCCGCACGATCACGGAGCGCGGCCAGAGCCGCCGGGCTAGTCTGGGACCCCTGCTTGGCAAGCTTGATCTGTTTCTGCTGTGCCTTGATCCTTAGGTCAAGGCTCTCGACCGCGCGCAGCAGCGCCTCGATTCCAAAGAAGCGGCACAAGTGTCCGTACAGGCCAAAGTCGGCAGGACCCCGTGCGTCAACATGGCCTCGGGGCATAGTGAGTCTGACGAGAAAAGCCGGGTCCGCTGCGTAGGAATCGCGTATCTCCTTGGCCGCGGCCGCTGCGCTGATCTGTTTGCCGTCGAGACGAATGCTCGGCGGCGGAAGAGCCGACCCGGACTTCTTTGGCAGTGTCCGGGTAATGCTCAGGACGCGTTGATCGGGGAACTCAATGTCTGCGGTCGCGACTGCCGATGAGGCACCCATGCGCACAGCGTTATCGGGCCGCTGGCCCGAGTCTCCGAAGATGGCCCATGCGGCTGCCTCCATCAGGGATGTCTTGCCGACGCCGTTGGGGGCAACGATGAAGGTTGTGCCGGAGTCGAGTTCGAGGTCGATGTCCTCGTAGTTGCGCCAGTTCTTCAGGACGAGTCGGCGAATCACTGCGTTCCCCGGTCTAGGAGGTCGTCCAGCACGACTTCTGTTGGTTCATCTGCGGCGATGGCGATTATGCTCGCGGCGATCTTCGATCCGAGGTCCTCTGCCGGATTGGTCCAGGCGAGTTTCTTCGCTTGGGTCTTCGCGCGCCGTCCTTCTGCGACAACCGCCGCGACTGCCTCTGCGGCGCTCTGCCGCGCAAGCTGCTCCAAATTAAGGCTCTGGATTCTAGACGCGGCGGGTTCAGTTTCCTCCCAGGCGGTGACCTGATTGTCGAGGAATTTAGCCAGGGCATCTATGACGGGCAGTGGCTCCGTGATGAGCCGGGGACCTATTCGGTCGCCGCGTGGTGTCTCGAAGGCCGTGCGGAGTTGCGGAACCCTCAGGACGACCGTCGGCCAGCCGGAAGATCTACTTGCTACCGCGATCGCATCCGCGTCCGGTTCTAGGAGAACAACCTCCAGGCACGCGCCAGCCAGCTCTCCGATCTTGAGGGCATCTTCCAGGTGCGATCCGTCGAGTATGGCCACGATCACCGATGTGTCCAGGCAGGCGACCCGTGCACAGGTCGACAAGGACGTCTCGTCATATGCCGACACATGACGCAACGGCACAGCTGAGATCAATGCTGCGTAGTGTCGGCCAGGAAGATCCTGCGATAGCAATTCGAGGAGCTCGTCGCTGCCGGATCCCATGGCCGGAGCAGCAATGGGACCTGTCCATCTGCTCGGTGCCAGGTCTGCAAGAAGGTCGGCGATGACCTGGCGATATTCGATGCGCTGGTCGTCCTCCGATTCGATGGGCGGGCCCACGTCGACAGCCTGCGGTGCTCTGCCATCACGTGTGGCTGACATGACCTCCCGCACCTGAGCGGACGCGTCCAGATAGCCGATGCGCTCAAGGAACGCTGGCATCCCGACATGACCGCGCACTCCTGTGAGCAGGGCGAGGGGCATGCCAACGGGGATGGCGTCAACGGACACGATAACCGACTCCTGATCCGCTAGCTCGATGTCGAGCACTGCCGGAATCACGTCGACAGCATCGGCAAGCACGCGGCGGATCCATACAAGGAGCGCCTCATCGCGACCGACCCGCCATAGCTCGCCCGGACGTGGCGGCCCTTCGTCATGTGTGGACGTCAGCCGTGCCAGTACTTCGGGGCCCGGCGTCGTCGCCTCAAGGATCCGTGCGACCGCGTCGTCGCTTGGGTTACCCGGCGAGTCCATGTGCCGGAGACGGCTGGCACGTACACGGCATGCCAGGCATGCCGCCAGATGTTCTCGGACTGCGGCACTTGGCAGCGATCCGTCCTGGACCGCAGCGAGGGCCAGAGCGCTTGGATGATCACGAGTACTCATCGGTCACGCCCCCTTCGGTACGCGCATTGTTTGAAGACGTTGCACCAACTGTCGCTGTCCGCTCTTCTAGCCAACGTTCACAAAGTTCGCGAAGCGCCGAGATCGTCTCTTCTGGCTCGGTGTCGTCCTTGAGTTCGTCACGCAGTCTGTCGGCTAGCCGCTGCCGCAACAAGCCTGCTTGAGACTTGCCTATCGTCAGCGCTTCGCCCAGGTCACGGACTGGCTGCTCATACAGCGCGATCAGGATTCGACCGCGGTCATCGAGTTCGTCAAAGATCTGGGTGGCGCGGACGGTGCTGCTGGCCTCAGCAGCTGGGTCCTGACTTGGTGCCCGTTCCGCAATGCCTTCGAGTATGTCGAGCTCGATGCTTAGCGGAGTCTTCCGATGGTCAAGTCGGGTGGCTACTGCCTGAGCAATGCTAGAAGTAGTGAGACTCCCGTCTGCGGCGGCGAGTACCGCACGAAGCAACCTGATGAACGAGTCCCGATCCGCGAGCGGCGCGTCGCGTCGTTCGCTGGTCCACGCAGGGATCGTTATCCGAGTATTCACGACCGCAGCGGCGAGCTTGGTATCGGGGGCGATGCTAGGTGCAGCTTGGCCACCAGCCAGCGTCCACCTCGTTGGCCGACCAGCAACGCGCTCGAAGTCCTCCGCATCAGTCAGCACCTCGGTGACTCGAAGCACCAGCTTCCCCATGTCGGTGCGACGGCTCACTTCCCGCAGGTGATTCACGACCGCGGCTTCCATGATCCGTTCGAAGGTAGCCTCATCAACGGACCTGATGGCGATGTCGGCCACGCGCTTGCGTCCACGCTCCCCGTCGAGGAAGTCGTGGGCTGTCTCAGTCACGGCGGCATCGTCCCATCGCTGGGAACCCGGCGGCGGCGGGAAGTTCCGCGAGATCGCGACCGCGCGCACTAGGCGATACAGCAGCGCTGCCCCTGCCGGGCCAATGCGCTGCTCGGCGAGTACCTCCTGACGGGGTCCCATCAGCTGAACCGTTCCTGTACGAGCTTCCACACTGCTTCCTCAAGCTGCCCGCACCGCCGAACGTTGTGCGGACACCACGCGGATCGCTCTACGCTGACGAGGTCCGAGAACACCCCCGCGACGTCCAGGCCGAGCGATGGCTCCGCCGGATGGGCTACTCCGACCGACGACCTGCTTGTCCTGGTAACAACCTGAATCCGAGCCGACGCGAGAGCCGGCACCAGCAGGACGACCGCCGGACGTGCAGGAGCCGGATCGGTGCTCGAATATAGCAGGGTCCGCACCCAGTAGATCTCGCCTTCGGCAGGCAGGAATGCGGGTCCGGGCGTGCCGAAGGGCGGCGCGAGGAGAGCATGGCTGCGCTGGGCGTCCTGCCGCCCCATTGCCCACCCCCTTGCCCGCCCTGAGTCGTCAGATTTCTGGTTTCTACTTCCTTACACGTCCACTAGTGGCCGACGTCGCACCGGCGCTGTTTGTCCGGCGCCTGCCTCGTATTGCTCCAGCCTGCCGTCCGCTCACGGGTCCTCGCCATTCTCGTCCTTTCCTGACCCTCGGTGACCGGACAGCCAGCCGAGGTCCGGCGTCTAGGACATATCGAGACCGGAGGCGTTCCTTCGGTCTCGATCTGATGCTGCTACACCCTAAGGAGCTACAGGACGTGAGCGAGAACGATGCCGCGGAGGAGATCGTGACGACCAGCGGACAGGAGGTCCACGAGTTGCACGTGGTGGTGTACGCGCCACGCGACCCCGAACCCAAGCCTTTCACGTTCCCGTCCCGCGAGTCAGTCGGACAGGCCGCCGCGCGGGCCGCAGCCGAGTTCGGCTACGCCCCAAGTAACTTTTCCTTCCAGACCGAGTCCGGTGAGGTGCTGAACCGGGACCTGACACTGGCCGCAGCAGGCGTTCGGAACGAAGACAAGCTGACCCTGGTCGATGTCGGCGGCGGCGTCTGAGTTGCTGCCCCGGCTCGTAACTCAGGCCCAGCTGGAGACCGAGAAGCCGGCCATCGCAGCATGGGCGACCAAGCACGGCTGGAGCGTCGAAGTTTCTCCGGCCGACCGGATGATCCGGGTCGGCGCCACGCATCTGGCCGCCGAGCTGACGCTGACGGCGGTGGCCGACTGCGCCTGGTACCCATCGGCGCCTCCTGCCTGGCAGTTCGTGGATGCTGCCGGAGCTTCGCCCAGGTCCGCCTACCCGGCACCGGGCAACATGGCGGGGATCAGCGGCTCGATCTTCCACCCGAACGGGCTGGTCTGCGCGCCCTGGAACCGGCTCGCCTACAGTGAGCTGGGCGGGGTGCACAACGACTGGGGCGGGATCACGAACTGGAAGACCGCGGCGCGCGGCTACACCCAGGCGCACACGATCGCCGACATGCTGCAGACACTCATGATCCACCTGATGGTCAGCCCCAGGATGATGGCATGACTGTCCACCGGCTGACACCGCTCCCGGCCGCTGAGTCGCGCGGCCAGCTGATCGTAGCCAGCCAGGTATTGCCGCCAACCAGGGCCGTGCTGCAGGCAAGCTGCGGCCCGGACGGGCCGCACGAAGGGCTCGCGCTGTGGCTGGGCCGTACCGTCGGGGCAAGCACAGTGGTTCTCGCGGTGACCACGCCGCTGACCAACCACGGCCGCCAGCATGTAATGTGCGACGAGCGCGCCGTAGGCGCCGCGGCCAGGACGGCGCACGCGGTCGGTCTGGGCGTCGTAGCCGAGGTCCACAGCCACCCGGGCCGCGATACCCGCCACTCTGACGGGGACGACCAGCTCATCCTCATGCCGTTTGAAGGCATGTTCTCTCTCGTTGCGGCCGATTACGGGCAGAGTGACCTGCTGCCGCCGTCAGCCGGGCTGCACCAGTACCAGGATGGCCGCTGGGTACAGGTGACCAATCCGGACGCGCTGATCGTCGTGCCCGGCCACCTCAGCAGGATGGACGCACGGTGAGCAGCCCGGCTGGTGAGGCGTTCTACGCCGCGCGGGACCTGCGGACTGCCCAGCTCGGCGGACAGGCAGGCGCGCTCAGCCGTCCGGTCCACCTCATTGTCGGCCAGGACGCGGCAGCGACCCGCGCCGGACAGGTCGCGGTGATCGCGACCGCCAACATCCTGGCACGGGTGCACAGGGAACTTCACTTCACGGTCCCGGCCGTCCCAGTCTTGGCCCGCGGGCGCGCTCCGGCCGGCGATCTTCCCGCGCTCGTGCGTGAGACGGCAGTCGCCATCAACCCTTTCCTCATACTGACCGTCACGGACACAGCTCCGGCTGCGGGCAACGCTGCAGGCATCGCCGCCGCCATCGGGCTGGAAGTGCCAGACGGGCTAGACCTGTACGCGGGCTGGGCCGGTGGCCGCGGCGAGATCAGTGACCAGCCGTCGCTGGCTACCCAGGCCGACGACGGGCTGATCGGCGCCGCCACGGCCTCATGCCTGCTCGCCGCGGGTATCTTCCGCGCCTGTCACGGCAGCCCTGCCGCCGGCGGGAGGATCAACCTCGCCGAGCGTGCCGCTGGGGCCGCGGCGGGCACCACGACGGTCGCTGGGCCGATCGATGTCGGTGACACACTGGTTGTCGGTGCCGGGGCCGTGGCCCAGGCCCTGCTGTACTGGGCCCGAGAGATCAGCGTAACGCGAAGCTGGACGGTCGCTGACGGCGATACCTGCAAGATCCACAACACCAACAGGTGCATGGGCATGACCGCCGGTCACGCGGGCTGGCCCCGGGGCGAGCCAGGCGGACCAGAGGCACTCAAGGCTGACGTCGCTGCAGCGCTGATAGGCGCGAGGCCCTTCCCGCACTGGTATGACCAGTGGGCCGACAGCGAAATCTCACGACCGGACTTGGTCTTGCCGCTCGCTAACGAGCGCGCTGTGCGGGCGCTCGTCGCCGGACGCGGTGAGCCTATCCTTCTGCACGCCACCACCTCACCCAACTGGTCGGCGCAGCTACACCGCCACCTGGCCGACCAGGACGACTGCCCCGCCTGCCGACTGCCCTCGGGCAGCGAGCCGGCGTTCACCTGCGCAACCGGACCATGCAGCCCCGAGCAGCCGAACAGCAGCGACGCCGCGCTGCCGTTCGTCTCGGCCATGGCCGGCCTGCAGCTGGCAGTCGCGCTACTTCAGCTGCCCGGCTCGGGGCCCCTGCTTGAGGAGCCTGCCAACCACTGGCAGCTCGATCTCACCTTGCCGAAGGCGCCGTGGCTCGTCTCACGGCATGTGCAAGGCCCTTGTGTGCACGTGCTGACCCCGGCCACCCGCACCAGGATTTACTCAGCCCAGTCACGCCGATGGGACGCTGCAATTAGGCATCGTGCGGTGGATTGATGAACAGCGCATTGGGCTGGTTATTGCGGCGGATCGTCGGTGGATCCGCAGGCCATCGTCGGCGGCCAGGTCGAGTGTCTCGATGGGAGGGTGATGCCGCCCCGGCCCAGCTACCAGGAGACGCTGCTATGACCACGCTATGACCAGATGAACCTCGCTGTCCTCGCCATCCCCGGGCTGATCGGGTCCGGCAAGACCACCACCGCCACCCTCTTGGCCCTGCGGCTCGGCTGGCCGCAAGACGGGTACGGCGACACGATCCGGGCCATCGCCGCCGCACGCGGTCTGCCCGCCAGCCGCAGCATCCTCCAGCAACTCGGCGTGGAGCCGACCGGCGCCGACTGGGGCACGTTCACCCGCCTGGTCCTTGATCACGCCCGGTGGGCACCGGGGCAGCCGCTCATCCTGGACAGCCTGCGCCACCTGCCCGCCGCCACCGCCCTCCGCGAGGCTATTGCCCCGCTCCCCGGCATCATCATCTACCTGGACGTGCCCGCCAGCACCGCCCTCACCCGCGCCCGCCGCCGCGACCAGGCCACCGGCCCCGGCGCAGTAGATGTCCGGCATGTCACCGAACTCGGGGTGCCCACTGTCCGCGACCACACCGACCTCGTCATCCAGGCACGAGAACTTAAGCCCGCCCAGGCTGCCGGGCAGGTCATCTGCTACCTGGCGGCACGCCTCGGCCGCGCACCCGGAGGCCGCTGTGCCTGACCGCTTCACCAGCATCATCGACGTCCCTGTAATCCTCCGCCGTGCCGGGAAGATCCTGCTGCCGCGCAGGGTCGGGAACGTCTAGGCCAGCGACCAGCTCTGCCTAAGCGGCCACCTCGAAGAAGACGAAAACATACTCGAAGCAAGCATCCGCGAAACGAAGGAAGAAACCGGCCTAAGGCGCCCATCGCCCTGTCAGGGGGTCCGGCCGGGGCGGCGTCGTGGTGATGGCCGACTTGCTGGCCGGGCGGCCTGTCTGGGTGCGGGTGACCGGGTCTTTTGCTGGCTGCCGAGGCCGAACGGGAAGCTGCTGGCGGCGACCTGGGCGGCGGTCTGAGCGGTGTCCGGGTCTGCCTGGGGATGTTGCTGCTGTCCTGGCGCGGTGGCAGTACCTGGTGGTGCTGGCCGGGCTTTCCTGCTGGCTTGGCGGAGCCTGGTGGCGGCGCGGAGCGCGGCCTGGGCCTGGTGGGCGCGCTGCTGTGTCTGGCGCAGCTGAGCGATGGCTTCGGCGAGCACGGCGAGCTGGATGATCAGTGTCAGCGGCGCGAACGAGTTGTCGTGGGTGAGGTACCCGTAGGCGGAGATGAGCCGGGCGGCCTGGCGGAGCCGGTTCCCTGCCGGGGTGGGCGGCGGGACGCGCCCGTACTGCTCGCGGGCGGCGCGGTCGAACCCGTCGGTTGCTTGGCGCAGGATGCGGCTGCCGAGCGCGGCGGCGGTGACCCGCAGCGCGTCCCCGGCCGCCCACGCGGCGTCAGCAGCAGCCTCCGGGCTGGTGAGGGACCAGGCGCGGATCTGGGCGGCGGCATGACCGGCGACGCTGGCGGCGTACTCCCACAGCTGCTGGCGCTCCTCGATCCTCAGGTGCGGGACCGGCTGCTGCCCGGCCGCCCACCGCTGGGCGAGCCTGGGCCAGGACAGGTCGGCGGCGAGCTTGCCGCCGCCATACCACACCGCTGTCCCGTCCCTGGTGGTATCGCCGGGCAGCGCGACCGAGTACCCGGTCACCTGCCCGGGATTCTTGGTGCTGTACCGGACCCTCACTTGCACGCCGGCCTGGCCGAGGCGGGCGAAGAACTCCTCCGCGTTTGCCGCGGTGGCGGTGGCGGTCGCGACGTGGCGCCGCAGCGTGACGCGGGGCGGCTCGACGAGCCCGCGCCGTGCCGTCTTCTCAGTCTCCGCGCGGGTCGGGCCCCGGTCCGCGGTGCGGTCGGCCGGCGCGGTTGACCGCAGCCCGTAACGCTGCTCGGCGGCGATGCAGGCGTCGCGGACCCGGTAGCGGGTGTTCCAGGTGCTGACCCGGGCGCCGTCCTGGCGGGCCAGCATCGCCACGAGGTGGATGTGGTCGGGGCCGTGGCGGACGGCGACCCACCGCACGCCCTGGTCGTCCTGACCATGTGGGGACAACCCTGTGCGGGCCATCACGTCCCGCGCGATCTGCGCCCACTCCGCATCGGACAGCATGCGATCTTCGGGAGCGGCGCGCATTGAGCAGTGCCAGACCGGTTTCGCGCACGCCAGGCTGCCCCGCCGGTCGTGGGGCAGCCTGAGCCGGGAGACCAGGCGACGGAAGTCGCGCCGACCATCCGGACGAAGCCCCGGCTCCAGGCAATCTGGGTCAAGGTAGCCAGCCAGGATGTGCGGATCGGTGTGCTCCTCGCAGCGGCCAGGGCCGTACAGGTACCGGATGAGCCCGGCCACGTCGTCCCCGCGCGGACAGATCTTCCCGATCACCGCCGTCCCTGCCGCGAATAAGCGAATGGGCCGCCCTGGCTCTGCGGTGCGCGAGCGGCTAGCCGCCGTCCTCCCGCCAGGCTGAGCCGGGGTCAGCCGACGCGGATTCTGTGCTGTCCCGCGTTCCCCGCCTGGGCGTATCGCTGAGATGGCTCGCTTCCACAGATCGACGCTGAGAGCATCGACGTGGGCGGCCCAGCGCATGGCCTGCTCCGCCTGGCGTGGCAGGTCTCCAGGAAGCTGCCCAGTTGAGTTCAGCACCTTGACCGCCTGGTTGAGGTTCACCCCGACCCTGCGGACCTGTTCGGCGGCATGGTCAAGACGGTCACTGTGGCCGAGCGCGTCGTCTAGCGCCGTGTCGGGGGTGAGCACCGTGCCGCGCGCGGCAGCCAGGGTGGCCTCGGCCGCGAACGCGGCACGCGCCCGCCCGGCCCGGCTGGCAGCGGCCAGCACCTCGGCATGCTCGTCCTCAGTCAGCGAGAACCGCATCATCCTGGCCCGCGGTACCGCCTCGCGTTGCCTGCGGCGCGGCGGGCTGACAGGCAGTGAGCTGGCGTCTCCCTCGTCGCGGTGTATTGCTCCGGGCATGCTGCGCTTCCCTTTCTCCCGCCATTCCCTAACGCGAATGCGCCGTAATTCCGGTGGTAAGGCAAGCCGACCACACTGCTTTTGAGTATGCATCATGGACCGCGCCCGGTCCAAACGTATTGGGCCCGATAGGGGCATCTTGCTCCCACCTCCATGGCAGGTATGCCGATAACCTCTGGAAACAGCCGGGAAAGCCGTCACAGCAGCCGGACATGCCGATAATCTGCACAAACCCTCGCGAACAGGCGGCCACACGCCGTTTTGCCGTGCGTTACAAACACACGCCTGGTAACATTTACAATTACAATCAGATGAGCTCAGCGGATACTAGGTATTCCACTTCGCCAGGCATGGGCCTCCGGGACAACAAACAGACCCGCGTTCTTCTTCATCAATTCTTCGCCGACCTGTTCTGGCGATTCGGCATGACCTCGTCGGGGCGCCAGTCCGGGAACGGTGTCCGGGCAATTATCATCGCGCTGGGTGATGCCTGGGATTCGCTCGCCGCGGCGCTACATGACTCCCGGAGAATAGGAAGGTAGCCTCCGGATCGCTACACAGCCGTCGTTACGCCAGGGAACTGCGCTTCCAGGCCGGGCCGGTCTTCCGCAGCCCGTATCGATCCTCGGCGGCCTGGCAGGCATCCCGCACCCGCAGCCGGTCGAACGACAGGCGGGGCCTCCGCCCGTCCTGCCGGGCCAGCATCGCGACCACGTGGATGTGGTCGGCGGCGTGCCGGACAGCGATCCATCGCACGCCCTCGTCCATCCATCGCACGCCTTCGTCATCCTCACCGTCGGACAGCCCAGTGCGAAGCATCACGTCCACGGCAATGTCGCCCCACTCGACGTCCGACAACACCCGATCCGTCGGGGCTGCGCTGAGCAGGCAATGCCACACCGGCCTCGGCGAACCCGAGTCCCCCATCGCCGCGTACGGTTGCAGCAACAGCCCAATCAGCCTGCGCATGTCGCGCCGCCCGGATGGCCGCAGCAGCGGCTCCAGCTCGGCCGGGGGCCGCCACCCCGCCACCAGGTGCGGGTCGACATGTTCGTGGGACCGCCCGGGACCGTACAGGTACCAGACCCGGCTTTCCAGGCTGGTTCCACGCGCGCTGATCTTGCCGATCATCGCCGCGCTGCCGACCGCTGGTCACTGGCGGCGGTGGCTGGGTCTAGTCCGAGGGCTTCGAAGATCGCACTGCGGCTGACCCGGTATTTCGCGCCGACGGATACGACCTTCACCGGGAACCGTCCTTGCCGCACGAGTTCGAACGACTTCGTCCTGCCGATACCAAACGCCCGGCCCGCGGTCGTCAGGTCGACCGAGACCGGCAAAGACAGCAGTTCGTCCAGAGACATCTTCAGCTGACTCATCGGCCCGCCCGTTACATGTCGCAGTCCGCAGCACGCAGACTTGTACCATAGTTCGTTCGATTGCGAACTTCCTGCCAGTATGCCCGGACCGGACAGCGATAGCAAAGGAATCTGCGGACTGAGCTGAAAAGTTCTGGATTTGCGGACTCCTTGCGGTAGGGTCGCTGGCATGGAGGAGCTAAAGTCATCTGGCGGCCTCACCCAGGGCCAGCGTGCTGACCTGCCTGTCTGGCGGGTGACTGTCAACTCGATCGTCGCCCTCAACATGGCGTACTTCAGGAAGGCCGCCGATCTCACCCAGGAGGAACTGGGCGAGCGGATCGGCTGGGGTAAGTCAGTGGTCTCGACCGCGGAGCGATCGTCAGATGCCAAGCGGGTCAGGAGCTTCAGCGCGGAAGACCTCATCGCTATCTCGACCGCCTTGGGGGTCCCCCTGGCCGCCCTGTTCCTGCCACCGGAAGATCACGGGACCGCCGTCCGCTATGTGCTGGACGGCCCCGGCCATAAGCATCTGGAGGTTACCGACCTGCTGGCATACATTTCCCCCGCGTACGGGGGTGACTCTCCAGTAATGGACGCCTACCGTAAGCGGAACATCGCGGCCGGGGCCAGCCTGCTCGCGGCCGTGCGTCAGGCCGGACTTCATCTCGCGGCGGGCGAAGGCGCTCTCGGGAACCTCGGTGCCGATGAGGCCCGTGAGACCATCGCCAGCTCCCCGGTACCGATGGATCAGACTGCCGATCAACAGATCGCCGCTACCGACGACGCTTCTGATCCAACCTTCGAAAGGGCGGCCAGCGACACTGGCACGATCATCGCCGATGCAAGACGTGAGGCCACGCGGATCATCGGCGACGCACAGGAACGAGCCGCAGCCCTGATGCGTGACGTAAACGAAGTGATCCGGCATCGCTCTGAGCTAGAAGAACGAGTCGATGACCTGCGTGAGTTCGAACGCAGTTACCGGACCAGGCTTCAGGTCTTCTTCGAAGGCCGGCTCCGCGAGCTATACGCCCCGGAAATGCGGCAGCAAGCGGAAGAACGGATCAGGGAGCTGCAGGAGGATACCGCAGGCGCGGATACCGCCCGAGCAAGCGCGCTGCTCCTGCATCAGGACGGCACATACGAGGTGCTGCCGCTCGGCCCCGGCGACAGTAACCACAGCAGCACCGACGAAGGGCTCGGCGACCACGACACAGAGGAGTAGTCATGAGAGGTTCAGAGCCGTACCGGCAGTGCTGGTGCAGGGACCCGGCCACGGGGAAGCCGCTGCGAGCGAAGTGCCCGAAGCTGAGGAACAAGAAGCACGGCAAGTGGTACGCGCGATACGACGCGGGCGGCACCGAAGGAAAACGGCGCCAGCCCGTCGTCGGGCCGTTCGACACCAAGAAGGAATGCGAAGACGAGCTGGCTAGCGCGCTGGCCAGGATCGGCGGCGGCGGATCGGCACCTGACCGCAAGCAGCGCGTGGCCGCCTACCTGGACGCCTACCTCGCGGGAAAACGGAACCTGAAGCCGCGGACGCTGGAGACCGACGGCGACGCCTTCCGGCTCTACTGGAAGCCAGCGCTTGGGCATATGCGCCTGGTGGACGTCCGCGACCACCACGTTTCAGACGCCATCACCGCGATGGAGCTGGTCAACCGGCCAGAGCCGCAAGCTGAGAAGCTCCCCCAGGCGGTCTCCGAGATGCTGCTCCGCATGACCGCGGCCCGCGCGGACGACGAGCGCCGAGTACTGCCCGAAGGCGAGACGCGGCACAAGAAGTCAACGAAACCCCTGTCCCCGGCGCGGATAGGGCGGATGTTCGCCCCGTTCCGGGCCGCCATGAACGCCGCCGTGCCCAGGAAGATCGGGGTCAGCCCCTGTGACGGCGTGGAACTGCCGCGAGCACGGCAAGTGAAACCGCTCGCCTGGACAGCACCCAGGGAGACTGCGTTCCGCGAGGCGCTCGGGAAACGGCTGCGCGAGGCCGAGGCAACCAAGGGCAAGCGGCTTACCACTGTCGAGCGGGAAAGAGTATGGGCGTCTTCCGACCTGCGACCGTGCCCGGTCATGGTCTGGCTCCCGGTCCACTGCGGTAAGTTCCTCGACAGCATCGAGGGTGAGAGACTGTTCGTCGCCTTCATCTTCGCGATGTTCTCAGGGCTCCGACAGGATGAGATCGTCGGCCTGAACTGGGCCGAAGTCGACCTGGACGAGGCCGTCGCGTACGTCCGGCAGACAGGCAGCGGCAACGACCCTAAGAGCGATGCGGGCACGCGAGCGGTGCCGCTCTCAGCCGTGGTCGCGAAGGACCTGAAGGCGTGGCGCGCGACCCAGGCTGCCGAACGACTCGCGTGGGGACCGGACTGGCCCGACACCGGCCGCGTATTCACGCACGAGGATGGCCAGCAGATCACGGGCCAGTGGCTATCGCGCAGGTTCGCGACCCTCGCCTGGCGTGCCGACCTGCCCTATGTCCGGTTCCATGATCTCCGCCACGGCGCCGCGTCGCTGGCCAAGGCCGCCGGCGCTTCCTCGAAGGAGATCTCCGCGCAGCTCGGCCACTCGCGGCAGAGCTTCACCGACACCACGTACGTGACGGTCTTCCCGGATGTCGCTAAGGCCGCCGCCGAGGCTGCCGCCGCGCTTGTCCCGCGGAAGAACCTTGCCCAAAACTCTTAAGAGTCTTAAGGTATGAGCGTGAAGTCGGCCAACATCGAGGACGCCAGGAAGATCCTGGGCGACTTGGTCGACCGGGCGCGGATCGCAGACGAGCCAGTGCTGATCACGCGCTACAACAAGCCGGCGGCAGTCCTGGTCGGCGCCGACTGGTACAGCAGGATGACCGGCGAACCGGTGCGACCTGAAGGAGGTACCTCATGACCGCCGTGCGTGCACTGTGCGTGCCGAGCGCCTCCGGACACAAAAACAGGGGCCTCCCGACAGCGACGAATCCGGAAAGCCCCTGGTTGACTGCGGAGGATCGGGGATTTGAACCCCGGAGGGTGTTACCACCCAACCGCATTAGCAGTGCGGCGCCATAGACCGGACTAGGCGAATCCTCCACCCACACCATCAGGTGCGGTGGGCCATAGCGTACCGGGAGTGGGCCCGGCCCGGCAAAGCAATCAGGGACCGGGTCAGCGTACCTCGATGATCTCGTAGGCGCCGCTGGCGTAGGCCTCGCGCATGGTGCGCTTGGAGAACTTGCCCACGCTGGTCTTGGGCACCTCGGCCACGAAGCACCAGCGCTCAGGCAGCTGCCAACGCGGGATCTGCTCGGCCATGAAGGTCCGGAGCTTCTCCGCGGTGACGTCGGCGCCGGGGCGCAGGACCACCGCCGCGAGCGGCCGCTCTCCCCATTTCTCGTCGGTGACCCCGATTACCGCGGCCTCGGCCACGTCGGGGTGGGCCATCAGGGCGTTCTCAAGCTCCATGGAGGAGATCCATTCGCCGCCGGACTTGATTACGTCCTTGGCCCGGTCGGTCAGCCGAATGAAACCGCGTTCGTCGAGAGTCCCCACATCACCGGTCCGCAGCCAGCCGTCATGGAACTTACCCGGGTCGTCGTCCTTGTAGTACGAGCCGGTGATCCAGGGCCCGCGGACCTCGATCTCGCCGACCGCCTCGCCATCGGCCGGGAGCATGGCCCCACTGTCCCCTGACAGCCTTGCCTCCACCGTGCAGAACACCCGTCCCTGGCTGTCCCGGTACGACCACTCCTCGTCCTTGCTGACGCCGGGGGGTGGGTTGGCCACGCTGGCAAGCGGCGAGGTTTCCGTCATGCCCCAGGCCTGCATTACGCGCACGCCGAGTTCCTGCTCGTACCTGACCTGCATGGAGTGCGGTACCGCGGAGCCACCGGCGACCACCACCCGCAACGAGGACACGTCGCCGCCTTCAGCCCTGATATGGGTGAGTACCCCGGCCCAGATGGTCGGTACCCCGCCCGCCACGGTGACCCGTTCGTCGCCGATCAGCCGGACCAGCGCGGCCGGCTGCATGAACCGGTCGGGCAGGATCAGGGCCGCGCCGGACAGCAGGCCGGCGTATGCCAGGCCCCACGCGTTGGCGTGGAACATCGGCACCACCGGCAGTACGCGGTCCCGCTCGCACAACCCGAAGGCGTTCCCGAGGCAGGCGCCCATCGAATGCAGGTAGCTTGACCGGTGGCTGTACACGACGCCCTTGGGATGCCCGGTGGTCCCGCTGGTGTAGCACATCGCCGCGGCTGAGAACTCGTCAAGCTCGGGCCAGTCGAACGAGTCGGGCTCGGCGGCCAGGATCTTCTCGTACTCGTGCACGGTCACGCCGACCAGTTCGTCGGCCCCGGGCGTCTCCGCCAGCGGCGCCCCCGACACGATCACGTGCTTGACCGTCGGCGCGTGGGGCAGGATCTCGGCGAACCTCGATACAAGCGAGGCGTCCACAATGACGGCGTGATCGTCGGCGTGGGTGGCGATGTAGCCGACCTCGGCCGGCGAGAGCCGGATGTTCAGCGTGTGCAGGACCGCGCCCATGGACGGCACGGCCATGTAGGCCTCGAGGTGCTCGGCGTTGTTCCACATGAAGGTGCCAACGCGCTGATCGGCATCGACACCCAGACGGCGCAGCGCATTGGCCAGCCGCGCGGCGCGGCGGCCCGCCGCCGCGTAGGTACGGCGCCTGGTCCCGTCCGCGGTGCAGGTGACAACCTCGCGATCGCCGAAGATCGACGTCCCGTAGCGCATGATCGACGTGATCGTCAGAGGCATGTCCATTATCGTGCTGCGCACCTAGCTACCTCCTGTGGGTGCCGGACCTGCATACCCGATAGTGCCACGAGTCAGGCGGCGCGCAGTAGACCCTGCTGAGCCGCAATTGATGCCCGGATGTCCCCGATTACGACGTTAAGCGGCATTGAGGCACGGACGAATCAGTCGCTGGAAAGTTCCGGGCGAGGGTAAGCCCCGCGCGGCGGAAAGTGCCGTCCACTAGAATCCTCGCCTAGTTCCTTGTCAATTCGGAGCTTGGCCACCGCGCGCGAGACCGTGCTCTTCACGGTGCCCAGGCTGACGCCAAGCAGTGCGGCGATTTCCGGCTCGGTCATATCTTCGAAGTACCTGAGCATGACCGCGAGGCGCATCCGCCGCGGCAACCGGTCCAGGGCTCGCCGCACCACGTCGGCGAGGTCGCTGTCGCGCTCGTGGTCGCCTACTGCCTGGTCAGGTACCTCGTCGGTCGGAACCTCGTCCAGCTTGCGGCGCCGCCACCACGATATGTGCGTGTTGACCATCGCGCGCCGCACGTAGGCGTCGAGGGCGGCGTGGTCGTTGATCTTGCCCCAAGCCAGGTACGTATTGGCCAGGGCAGCCTGGACCAGGTCTTCGGCGTCCGCCAAGTTGCCGGTGAGCATGATCGCGATCCGGAGCAGTGCCGTCCCGCGGGCGAGGACGTAGTCACGGAAGGCCTCGTCGTCGCTGGCCCCAGGCTGCTCGTGATCGCCGACGAAGCTCATGGCGACTACCTTACTTAAGGTGGTTGAAGCGATACCGTGGGTGTATGGGTTGGCGTCACGGCCTCCCCGGCGGCTGCTATCCGCGGGGGATGTATCTGTGTGACTTTCACGCAAAAAGCTTTCTGAATCACTTGACGTAACTGCCTGACCAAGCAAGGGTCATACTGAGCAGCCATGCAATCTCACGGAGGGCAAGTGCGGCATTCGGCTGATGTCTCCCGTTGGTGCGACGACGTTGCAGACATAGCCGCTCCCGCCCGCTTCGCGCGTAGACCGCTGCTGCGGGCGGCGGTCCTTGGTCGGCGGGACGAGCAGGAGCATCCGTCCGCCGCGACGGCTGAGAACGGCGCCGAGGCCGGGACGAGGCCGCTGGTGTACACCGTCATGGGGTGGATCCTGGACGTCAGCCCGCACGTCCTGGTGCTGCACACCAGGCAAGGCGAACAGCGCGTCCCCCTGGCCGCCTGCGCGCAGGCCTGGCGCGGCGGCAAGCTTCCGCCCGCGGCCCTGCGGCGGGGCGACCACGTGATCGCCAGGCGGCGCCTGAGCGGCGGCCCGGCCGTGGACAGGATCTGGGCCCAGGTCGGCCGGGTGACGGGCACGATCGTCGAGCGGGAGGGGCCGGCCACGCTCCTGATCGACGAGGGACCGGCTAAGGGGCGCAAGATCGTGGTTATCGCCACCGAGGCCGTCGGCCGGATCCAGGTTCGCTTCCCGCGGCTCGAACCCGGCTACCTGATCGACGTGATCGGCTTGAAGCACGACGGATTCCTGCGCGCGCTGATCCCCGCCACGTCGCAGCCGCCCTACCGGGCGGGCCACCCGCCCGCACCGCCGCTTGTCAGCGGCCACGTGCCCGATCCTGTGACCGGGACGGCGGTCTGGCATGAGCCGGGTGAAGAGCCTGAGGACCTGCTCGGGCTGGCCTATCCCGCCCTGGACCCCGAAACGAGCTGCGAGCGTGCCGGCGCGGCGCATGGGGCCGTCGGCGACTTGCACGCGGTGGATCCCCACGCCACCGGGCCGGGATGCGTGCGTTTGCCCTACCTGTCGGTCGGGAGCACGCTCCGGCTGCGGAACGAGTGCGCCAAGCGCAGCCAGCTTCTGCCCGTGACCAGCTGCGGGGCGATGGCCAGGCTGTTCTGCGATCGCTGCGTCACCTGCGGGACTTCCCGCAAGGGCCGCATCGCCGACCTCACCCTGGCCGCGTTCGTGGAACTTGGCGGGGTGCTTGAGGACGGCTGTTTCAATGCGACGATGACGATTGGCGGCTGAGGGATGCTCACCACATTCAGGGACGTGCAGATCCCGCTGCTGGCCGTCCTGCTGCTTGGCGGATGCGCGAGCAAGGGGTGGCGGGCGCTGCGGGCGCGCTCCATCCTCGCGGCCATGACTACGACCGGCCTGTTCCCGCTGCGGTCTGGGCGGTCGGCGATGGTTGCGATGTGCGTGACGGAGCTCGGCCTGGGTCTCGGGCTGATCGTTACCGCGGGCGGCATCGGCGCGAGCGAGGCGGGCCTGCCCGCCACCGTCGTGCGTGCCGGTACCGCGCTGTTCTTCCTCATCGCCGTGGCGGCGCTGAACGAGACGCGGCAGCGGCGCCCGCAAGCCGGCTGCGGTTGCTTCGGCGACCTCAGCGAGACGCCCATTGGATGGCGTACCATCACCCGCGCCGGAGTGCTGTGCGCGGCCGCCATCGTCACCATCGGTCTTCCCCCGCTCCATATGCCCTCCTCCCCGACCACAGCCGGGCTCTGGCTGGCCACGGCGGCCTTGGAGTTGTCCCTGCTGGCCTTCCTGTCGCCGGAACTCGGCGAGGTCTTGGTCAGGCTCGGCTACTCGGAGCCTTGCGAGCTCCGCAGGCTCCCGGTCGGCCAGACCCTGACCGCCCTGCATTCGAGCTCCCAGTGGCGCCGGTACGCGGGGCAGGTCTCCGGCGCTGTCCCGGCCGACGTATGGCGGGAAGGGTGCTGGCGGTTCGTGGTGTACCAAGGGTCCGCACGCGGACGGCGCGTGGACATCGTCTTCGCGGTCTACCTGCAGGCCCGCAGGCGGCCTCCGGTCCGGGTGGCGGTCCTCGACGCGGACACCGACGAGGTCCTCGGCAAAGCCGAGCTTGCGAGTCTGGGTTTATCTACCAGACTCTAGGCGTCACGCTAGACAACGCTATCGATGGCTAGCGCCGGCTATGCAGGCTGAGAGCGTAGGAACTTGCCGAAATGCGGAACGGTGAACGCGATCAGGCCCCGCTCCGAGCTGTAGATCAGACCCTTCTTGATCAGCCCGTCCCGCGCGGGCGACAGGCTCGACGGCTTCCGCCCGAGTTCCTCGGCCACGACCGAAGTCGGCACCGGGTCATCCCCGGTGGCGGCCATCGCGCACATGTACTCGCGTTCCGCGAGCGTGGCCCGCTCATACCTGCTGCCGAAAAATCCAACGGCTAGCTCCCCCTCCGCCTCGGGGGCGGCCACGCTGACGTCCCCGGCCGTCACCGGGCTCGACGCGGCCACATCCCAGGTGACCTTTCCGTAGGCCTGCACGAAATACGGGTAACCGTCGGCGGCGGCGTACAGCGCGTCGAGCGCGCCGGCGGTGAAGGTGACCCCTTCGCGCCGTGCCGGGACGATGAGCGCGAGGTCAGCCGCCTCCCGGTCAAGGCGGTCGATCCTGGCGTACTTGAACAGCCGCTCCGAGTAGCTCTTGCTCGCCGACAGCACCGAGGGCAGGTGCGGCAGGCCGGCCCCGACCACGATGAGCGGCCCACCGGTCTGCGACAACTCGTGGCAGGCGGCGCAGAGGGCGGATACGTCGTCGGCGGGCACGTCCTGCATCTCGTCGACGAACAACGCGATGCCCACGCCGAGATCCGCAGCGACCGAGGCCGCGTCCGCGAACAGTTCGGTGAGGTCGACCTCCAGGTCGCCGGAATCCGCCCGGCCGCGCTGGGCGGGCACGTCGATGCCCAGGGTGGCCGTGACTGAGTATCCCTTGGGGGCCCTCGGGTCGTGGATGGCGAACGCCTTGAGGACGCCGAGGAAGTATTCCACCCGATCAGGCGCGCGATGCCGGGGTGCCAGTTCCCGCACCGCCATGTGCAGCGCGGCAGCTACCGGCCGCCGGATCGACTGGCCGGGCCTGGCCTCGATCTTCCCGGTACCCCACAGCCGCTGCAGGGCCATGGACCGGAACGTGTTAAGCAGCACCGTCTTGCCCACGCCACGCAGCCCGATCAGCACCATGCTCCGTTCCGGGCGACCGCGGGCGATCCGCTCGAGCACCACCTCGAACTGGCTGATCTCCCGGTCACGCCCGGTGAGCTCGGGTGGCCGCTGGCCCGCGCCGGGAGCGTACGGATTGCGCACCGGATCCATAGCATCGGACTCTATGGCCCGATCTAGCCCGAACCCTAGATTGGGCTAGAAAGGCCTATCGGCGTGTCGCCTCCCGGAGACCGGACAGGGGCCGATCAGCGATCATGCTGCTGATTGATGCGGGCGAGGAATTCGTTGTAGGCGGCCAGATGCTCGTCGTCGTCAACGCTCTCGTCCTCACCGCCCGAGGCGGCCCTCGACGGCGCGTCACCGTTGGGGCTGGCAGGCTGGTGCGAACCGACCAGCGTGGCGAAGTTCGCCCGGCGCGCGGTCTCGAGCCAGCCGAGTCCGCCGTCGGCCCTCGAAACGCGGCTCCAGGCAAAGAAGACCGTCATCATGACGGCGAACATCAGGCCGGCTCCGCCGACCCACATGATCGCGCCGCCGATGTGCACATCGGAGAGCGGGCTGGGCGCCCAAGCGGGGCGGTCTTTGGCCAGCTCGGGGAACGGATTGCTGCCTTCCGAGCCCAGAGCCAGTCCAGTAAATGCGTCCACCGGCATAGCCAGGAAGAGCAGGAAGATCCGGGAAGGGTAGGAGACCCGCCACCGGATCGGCTCCCGCCCGACCAGCGGCAGGAAATAGAGGTAACCGGCGACCAGGAACAGGGCGTGCTCGGCATCGTGCACGCTCTCGTTGGACAACACCAGGTTCATGAAGCCGGTGAGGTGCGTGCCGACGATCACGCCGACATAGAGCGCGGCCCCGAACGGCGGCCAGGTGAGCCATGTCACCAGATGGGACCGCAACAGCTGCTTGGTCCAGGTGTGCAGGGGGTTCCGGCTGGCGTGCAGCAGCAGCGTGACCGGCTGGCCGACCACGAGCAGCGGCGGTGCGACCATGAGCAGCAGCAGGTGCTGCACCATGTGGTCCCAGAACAGCACGTCGTCGTAGCTGCCGATGCCGCTCTGGGTCGCGATCACGACCACGGCCAGGCCGCCGAGGAACAGCGCAGTGCGCGTAAGCGGCCACGGCCGGGCCGGATGCCGACGGCGCACGCGCAGCGTGCCCCACAGATACAGGCCGCCCGCCACCACGACGAAGCCCGTCACGACCGGGGCGAACTGCCAGCGGCCGACGAGCTCGGCCACGCTGACCGGAGGCAGTGCCTGGCTTCCCATGCCGCTGAGACTACCGCCGGGTCCCAGCCAGGCCGACGGCAGCGCGGGGGAACGCCGTCGAGCGGGCGGTGCGGGCGTGGCGGGTGGGAGCCATGGGACGCTGCCGGCCGGGCGTGCGGGGTGCACCACGTTCCGTTCGGAAAAATTGTTTGAGATCTGGCTTGTGGAGGGCTTGGTGGCGGAGACCTTGGAGGTCCGGGGGCTGTCATTTGCTGACGGCCGGTACGCGACATATCGTGTTGGCGGCAGCTCCCGGGGAATGCCCCGGGAGCGGACGAGGAGTTTCTTGTGGCGAGATTCGGCGGCACGGCGGTGACGGACGCGGGCCGGGACGCGGCAACAGACCAGCTGCGCGAGCACTATGCGGCGGGTCGGCTTTCCCCGGGCCGTGACCCGTTCAAGATCGCGGACAGGCGTGCCGCCCTCGCCCGGACGGGCCGTCGGATCATGCTGGCGCTCGGTGTGCTGACCGCTGGAAGCCTGCTGTTCCTCGCTTTGCTGGTCACCGCTCTGCTGGTGCGCGGCGGGCTGCTCGCCGCCGTGGCGGCCGCACTCCTGGCGATTCTCGCCGTGGGCGTGGCCGCCGTCGCTGCCCTGGCGTGGGTGGCCCGGCGACTGTGGCGGCGCCACGCCTGGATCGAGGCCGTGCCGTCGGTTTCCGGACAGCCTTGGCTGAGCCTGGTCGCGCGGATGGCCCGCCTGCTGTTCACCGGCCGCGCCCTCTGGCGGCTACGTGCCCGCCTGGCCTCCCGCGCCTGAGAGTCAAGTCCCGGCGGAGCTCCCGCAGAGGATAGGGCCGCGGTTACACTCGCCCCATGGACGACGGTCGGGAGCACCGGCGGGGGGTGGCGTTTGTCGCCCACTGCCTGCTCAACCAGAACTCCAAGGTGGGCGACGGCGCGCATTGCGCGGGCATCTACTCTCCGGTGGTGGACGTACTACGTGAGCAGGGCTGGCGGATCGAGCAGATGCCATGCCCCGAGCTCGCGTTTACCGGCCTGAACCGGTTCTGGGCGGTCCGCGAGCAGCTCGACACGATCGCGTACCGGAGGCACTGCCAGCGGCTCGCCGCCGTGGTCGCCGACATGGTGGCCGTGCGCGCCGGGCAGGGCGAGGACATCGTCCTGGTCGGGGTCGAAGGCAGCCCGTCGATGGGGGTACGCATCACCAGCTCGGACCCGGCTCGCGGCGGCCTGCCGGAATGGCCGGAGGGCAGCTCGGAGCTCACCAGCGGCGAGGGCATATTCATCGAGGAGCTGCGGGCCGAACTTGGCCGCCGGGGGATTGCGGCCGGCCTGGGCGGCGAGACGCATGCCCTGCCCGGCCACGACGAGCTGACCCAGCGGACGCGCCTGGAAGTCCTGCTGGCCCGAGGGGGTATGGGGGGCGAGGAGCCCCCCATGAGCAGGGGGGGTCTGGGAGGGATCGCTCCCCCCGGGGAAATACCGTGAAGCCGGACGAGCGGTCGTTCCGGATCGCCCTGGTCGCCGACTGCTACGTGAATCCCCCGCCCGGCGGGCTGGACGCGCTGGCCGTCCTGGCCGAGGCCGGCTGGGGCGCGATGCAGCTGCCCGCCGACGACTACCCGGCCGAGATCGCCGCCAGGGTCTTGGCCGAGGTGGCCGAGCAGGCCGAGGAGTTCAGCCGGCACGGCTACGACTTCGTGCTCGTCGGTGACCGCGCTGGGCTGGGTGAAGCCCTGGCCTCGGTGGGCCTGGACGTTCCCGACCAGGTCGTGCCGTCCGGCGCCGCCGAGCTGCTCAGCTTCTTGAACTCCCGGCCCGCACCGGCCGCGAGTAGCTGGTCCTGGCTTGGCACGGGCGGCAGGAGCCGGTGAACGACGTCAGCGTGCCGACCTGGGCCTTGCCTCGTGCACCCTTCTCTCGTTAGTCACGGGAGGAGCGGCTCATACCGTGAGTCAGGATCAACGAGACTCGGCGGGGGAGGCTGGGGAGGCTGGGGTCCACGACCCACGGCGCTGGCTGGCGCTGGTCGTGCTGGCGGCTATGCAGTTCATGCTCGCGCTCGACATTACCGTGGTGGTCGTCGCTCTCCCTAAGATCCAGATCGACCTGCACTTTTCCCATTCGGGCGCGGCATGGGTGATCAACGGCTACGTGCTGATGGCCGGCGGGTTCTTGCTGCTGGGCGGGCGGCTGTCCGACATGTTCGGCCGCCGGCGGCTGTTCCTGGCGGGCGTGCTTGTGTTTGGCGCGGCCTCGGCGACGTGCGGCGCGGCGGTCTCGTCATCGATGCTGGTCGCCAGCCGGTTCGTGCAGGGAACCGGGGAGGCGCTGGCCGCTCCGGCAGCGCTGGGCATGATCCCCGTGCTGTTCCCTGACAGCCGGGAGCGGCTGAAGGCACTGGGGGTCTGGTTCGGCATTTCCGGAACTGCCGGGATATCTGCCTCGGTGATCTCCGGAGCACTGACCGGGGTGGACTGGCGATGGATCTTCTACATCAACCTCCCCGTAGTGGTGTTCGTGGTGCGCGCGGTGCCGCGCGTGCTGCCGGAGAGCCAGATGGCCCGCGAAGGCCACAGGATCGACGTGCCCGGGGCCGTAACGGCGACCGGCGGGCTGGCGGCAGTCGTCTGTGGCCTGCTGCAGGCGGCCTCCTACCCGTGGGGGTCGTGGCCGGTGCTGCTACCACTGCTCGGCGGATTCGCCTTGCTTGCGGTCATGGTCGTGGTGGAAACTCGCTCCCCCGATCCTTTGATCCCGATGCGGTTCCTGGCCAACCGCACCCGGGTAACCTCCAACGTTTTGAGCATGGTCACATGGGCCGCGTTCATTGGCTACATCGTCATGCTGAACATGTACATGCAGCAGGTGCTCCATTATTCGCCGCTGCGGACGGGACTACTGAACCTTCCGCTTGGCACGATAACCGCCGGGATCGTCCTCGGCACCAGGCTGATGCCACGCGCCGGCGTCAAAGCGGTCATGGCCATCGGCTACCTCGGTAGCGCGGCGGGACTTTGGATAGCAAGCTATATCCACGTCGACTCGTCCTACGCCGGCGCGATTCTGCCCGGGATCATCGTGTTCGGGGGCTTCAGCGGGCTTTGTTACCCCGGGCTGATCAACGGCGCGCTCCATCAGCTCACTAGCCAGGACTCCGGCCTGGGCTCCGGGGTGCAGAACGCCATGCAGCAAATAGGCGCAGCGCTCGGCCTAGCCGCCCTGGTCACGCTCGCAATCCGCTACACACAGCACAGGGCCGTTGCCGGAGTGCCGTCGGCGGTCGCGCAGACCGAGGGGTACGCGCTGGCGTTCCGCGTCAGTGCCGTCGCACTCGCCGTTGCGGGCGTACTGGTCCTGGTCGTGCTGGAATCCGTCAGCGCGACGACGCGCAAACCCGCCGCCGGAGCCCCGGACAACGTGGGCCTTCCGTCGAGTTCTCACACGAACGACCAGTTCTGGAAGTCGAGGGAGCCAAGCGGCACGCCTACCGTGGATTCGGAATAGCCCGTGATCTTGGTGCTGTAGGCGTCGAGCACATCGATGAACGCGGGGATGATGTAGCCGCCCTGGTTGAAGTCGAACATCTGCATCTCGTACTCGATCTGCTTACGCGTCGACAGGTCGAGCGTCGCGTTCGCCTGGTTGTACAGGTTGGTGAGGGTGGGGTTGTTGGTGTGCGTCTCGTTGAACGGCGACGCCGCCAGCATGGACTGTGCCACCTGGGCCAGGTACGGGGTGTAGTTGTAGAAGTCCTGCGAGAACGTCCACGACAGGTAGTTCTTCCCGAAGAAGGTGGAGGACGGGACGTTGTTGAGGTTGATGGTCACGCCGGCCGCCTTGGCCTGCTGGGCCAGTACGGTCGCCATCGCCACCATGCCCGTGGCCGCGGGCGAGGTCACCAGCGTCACCGTGAGGTTCTCGTGCCCGGCCGCCTTGAGCAGGGCCTTGGCCTGCGGGATGTCCTGGTCGCGGACCAGCGCGTGATCGAAGTCGGGGTCGTACGGGGAGAAGACGTCGGACGCGACCACCCCGTAGCTGTCCAGGGCGGAGTCGATGAGCTGCGGCCGGTTCACCAGCAGCCGCAGTGCCTGGCGGACCCGGACGTCGTTGAACGGCGGCTGGTCCACGCGCATCGTGAACGGCGTGATCGACCCGGTGTGTGAAGCGATGGCCTTCACGCCGCTGGTCGTGCTGAGGGCCGCGAGTTCCGGCCCGTCGAATCCGCCGGCCGCATCGATCACGCCGGTGGTGAGGGCGTTTTGCAGGGACGTGGTGTCGGGGAAGTCGATTATCGTGACCGAGTCCACGTACGGCAGTCGGTGCTGCCAGAAATTCGGGTTCCTGGTAAACACGCTGCGCTGTTCCGGGGTGAAGCTCTGGTACACGAACGGCCCGGTGCCGTCCGGCTTCTGCGTGGCCGGGTTGAATCCGTCCGGGATGATGTACAGGAAGTACCAGTACGCCAGCTGTTCAAGAAAGCTGGCGTAAGGGCTGGTAAATGGCACCTGGACGGTGCGGGTGTCCAGCGCCTTCAGCCCGGCCAGGTCCATCGGCCCGAGTGAGTTGCCGCCAGGAAACGAAGTCCCGCCCTTGTTGCCCGTCTTGATCCGCCGGAACGTGTAGATCACGTCCTGAGCGGTCAGCGGCTTGCCGCTATGGAAGGTGATGCCCGGGCGCAGCCTGATGATCCACTCCGTGGGCGTATTCGCGGTTATCTCCTCCGCGAGAACCATCTGGGTTTGGACCTGGGCGTTCAGCTGGAGCAGCGGTTGGTATAGGGACTGGGCACGTGCCGAGTCGAGATAGTCCAGCCCGTTGTGCGGGTCGAGGGTATCCGCGCCCGAGCTTCCGGATAGGCCGATTTTCAGGTAGCCGCCGCGCTTGCCGCCGACGCTCGACGTGGTGGCAGTGGTCGTCGAACTGGAGCTGGTACAGGCGGCAATCAGGCCGCCTGTACCTGCCGCCGCGCCGGTGGCGGCGATACCCCGAAGGAACTGACGCCGGTTCAGGTCCGCCGCCACCCGCAGCGAGCCCCCGTTTCGATCCGATCGTTCCACGGAACTTACCCTTCACTAAGATGTTTCGCCCCCTGAGTAACAAATGGATTATCATGGGCCTCCCCTAAGTAACAAATGAATTATTCATGCGTCTCAGCAGGGCAAATACCGCCCGCCACCTGAATCGCGGCGCTCACACGAATGACATGCTCTTACAAGCTCCACTACGACGCAGTCGAACCCTGGGCTCGGCGCACGTCGCTTAATTTGGCCGACCCAGTTATTCGAACCCACCGGCGCCTCCGTGGCCGCCGGCTGGCCTGCCGCGGCCCGCCGTGACATGACCGTCCGCATCTTGCGTGGCGCGCTATCGGGAAGCCGCCCTGAGCCTCAGGGCGGCTTCCGCGTACCAGAGGAGGACGCGGGCGGCCTCCACGTGGTATGCGCAGACGCGGATCGGGGAGTTTTCGCAGTCAGGGCAGGGCGCACTATCGTCTTCCCGGAATTCACAAGCGTCGTGGCTAACTCCCTCCAGGAATGACCTGGTTAAGGTGGGATGCTGGCCGGCTTTCGAGTTACGGGCCTCCTCCGCGCTGCCGTAGGGCTTGCGGTCGGAGACGGGGATGCTGGGGAAGAAGGTCATGACGCGCCATACTTCGGTCGCGCGCTCACGAAGACTACGAGACAGATATAACTCTTAGCTTCCATCACCTCACTTACGGTAGCAAAATGATGCTGCTGGCGAAGCTAATCCCGACTACCCGCGACGTCGCCCGGGATCGGAACGGCGGGACACCCCGTTGATCCGGCCCCGCCGCGGCCAGCGCCAGCTCGAACGCGAAGCAAGTTGACAGTGCCTATACTATTACCCCATGGTCATAGTAAAAGGGGTTAGCCCGCCAGACGACGAGTCGGCGGGATCCGTCAGCGAACCGGTACCTCCGATCAGGTTCGGGCTCGACCTTGGCTCGGGCGTGCCGACCTACCTGCAGCTCGTCCATCAGGTCGAGCACGCGCTCCGCCTTGGCTACCTCGTGCCCGGCGATCAACTTCCAAGGGTGCGCGACGTGGTCGCGGAGCTCGCGATCAACCCGAACACCGTGGCGAAGGCGTACAAGGAGCTGGAGACGAAGGGGCTCGCGGTGGGACGACCTGGTCAGGGCACGTTCATCGAGGCGACGCTCAGCCAGGTGGCACTCCCCGAGCTCACCGAGCTCCGTCGCTCCCTCGTCTCCTGGGTCGCGGCGGCCGACGCCGCGGGGCTCGACGAGGATGGGATCGCGGCGCTCGTCGCAAACGTGCTACGGGATTTCCGCGAGCGTCGCGCAGGCACCGCGGACCGGCGTGACGCAAGGCGCCACGAGGCGGAGGGCGTGGCGTGAACGTTATCGAGACCCATGCCCTCGGCAAGTCCTACGGCTCGACGAGGGCACTGCAGGATTGCACGTTGGCGATTCCCGATCGGCATGTGGTCGCCCTCGTCGGGCCGAACGGTGCCGGCAAGTCGACCCTGTTGAACCTCACGGTCGGGCTTGTGCTACCTACCACCGGTGAGGTGACCGTGCTCGGCGGACGCCCCGCCGGTTCTCTCGCCGCGCTCGAGGCGATCGCATTCGTCGCGCAGGATGCGCCGCTCTACAACAATCTCTCTGCCGCCGACCTGCTGCATGAGACGCGCAACCTCAATCGCCGCTTCGACCAGGACTATGCCGAGCATCGCCTCGGCGAGCTCGGCATCCCCCTGCGCCAGAAGGCGGGGAAGATGTCAGGTGGCCAGCAGGCCCAGCTCGCGCTGACGCTGGCGCTGGCGCGCCGGCCGCAGCTCCTCGTACTCGACGAGCCGATGGCCATGCTCGACCCGATTGCCCGGCACGAGTTCATGGCGACGGTGATGACGGCGGCCGCGGAGGACGGGGTGTCGGTCGTGCTCTCCTCACACGTCCTTGCCGAACTCGAGCGGGTTGCCGACTTCCTCGTGCTCGTCTCGCATGGGAACATCCAGGTGGCGGGCGAGGTCGAGGACCTTCTCGCGACCCACGGCCTGCTCACCGGCCCGGCTTCGGAGTCCGAGCGGTATACGCGGCAGTGGAACGTTGTGCACGCGAGCATCGCTGCGTCGCAGGTGCGCGTGCTAATTCGCTACGACGGCGCCTCGAGTCCGGTGCCACCGGGTTGGGAGGCGCGCCCGGTCACCCTCGAAGAGCTGACCCTCGCGTATCTGCGGGAGCCGGCGGGTGCGACGCTCCCCGGCCCGGCCCGCGGCTTGGGCGCTGAGCCGTCGGAGGTGACGGGATGACCGCGGTGACCGTGCCGGTCCGTCCAGCGGAGGGCGCGAGCCCGCGGCCGCTGCCGTGGCGGCGGATGGCCTGGGTCAGCTGGCGGCACCACCGCATCGCGCTGGGCGGTGTGGTCGCCTTCCTGGGTGCGCTGGCGGTGTGGCTGTGGATCGCCGGCCTACAGCTGCGCCACGCGTATGCGGCCGCGGCTGCCTGTCACCCGGCGAGCTCGGGCGCCTGCCAGAACCTGATTGCGGCCTTCCAGGGCACGAGCGTCGTTCTGAAAGGTGGCTTCGTCCTGCAGCCCGTGCCCGCGCTTATCGGGGCCTTCGTCGGGGCGCCGATGCTGGCTCGTGAGATAGAGACCGGCACGTTCCGCTACGCCTGGACCCAGGGCTTCGGCCAGCGGCGCTGGGCGCTCGCCAAGCTGGTGCTGGTCGGGGTGGCGGTGGCCGCCGTCGCCGGTGCCTTCAGCGTGCTGGTCTCCTGGTACTACCAGCCGTATTTCGCCTCCGGCAACGGGACCGTGTTTTCCTCGCCGTCCCCGCTGTCTCCCGGGCTGTTCGACCTGCGCGGGGTCGCGTTCGCCGCCTGGACGCTGGCTGCTTTCGCAATCGGCGCCCTGGCCGGGATGCTCATCCGCCGGGTCGTCCCTGCGATCGTCGCCACCCTCGCCGCCTGCGCCGGCCTGGCCGTGCTGGCGGGGAACGTGTTGCGCCAGCACTACCTGACACCGCTGGTCGCGAAGGGTTCGAACCTGCCAGGTTCCGCGTGGATCACGAGCGAGTGGTGGACCAAGGGCGGGAAGTTCGCGTTCGGTGGCCGACCCCGGGTCGACCTACTCCAGCAGCTCTGCCCCTCGTCTTTCGTTTCTGGACCTGGCGGCGGGATAGCGGTAAAAGGCAACTTCAGCCCGACGACGTGTCTCGTCCAGCACGGCTACACGCAATGGTCGGACTACCAGCCGGCCAGCAATTTCTGGCCGTTCCAGTGGATCGAGGGCGGCTGGCTGCTCGCGCTGTCGGTGCTGCTCATTGCGGTGACCGTCTGGCTGGTCCGCCGTCTGGTGGCCTGAGGCGAGCAGCCCGGATCGACGACGAAAGGTGACGAAGTGACGGCGCTCGGCATTCCCGCTCGGCTGGAGGAGGACACGAACCCTCGGCCGCTGCCGTGGCGGCGTATGGCCTGGGTCACCTGGCGGCACCACCGAATTGCGCTGGGCGGCGTGGCTGTGTTCCTGGGCGCGCTAGCGGTGTGGCTGTGGCGCGTCGGCCTTCAGCTGCACCACGCCTACGCTGCCGCCATCAACTGCCACCCTGCGGCCTCGGCTGCCTGCAGTGAGCTGGTCCTCAACTTCGACACCATCGGCGGGATCCTGAAAGGCGGCTTCGTCTTGCAGCCCGTGCCCGCGCTCATCGGGGCGTTCGTCGGGCCGCAGGTGCTGGCCCGTGAGCTCGAGACCGGCACCTTCCGCTACGCCTGGACCCAGGCCTTCGGGCGGTGGCGCTGGACGCTCGCCAAGCTGGTGATGCTCGGGGTCGCGGTCACCGCCATCGCGGGCGCCTTCGGCGTGCTCGTCTCCTGGTACTACCATCCGTACCTCGCCCCCGGCAGGCTCTATTCCGCGACGTCCCCGCTCCATCACTGGCTGTTCGACCTGCGCGGGGTCGCGTTTGCCGCGTGGACGCTTACCGCGTTCGCGATGGGCGCTCTGGCCGGCATGCTAATCCGCCAGGTTGTCCCCGCGATCGCCGCCACCCTCGCCGGCTATACCGGTCTCGCCGTCGTTGTGGGCGTGGTCCTGCGCGCCAACTACCAGCCGGCCAGCCACTTCTGGCGAGTCCAGTGGATCGAGGGCAGCGGGCTGCTCGCGCTATCAGCACTGCTCATCGCGGTGACCGTCTGGCTGGTCCACCGTCGCGCGGCGTGAAACACAAAGCGAGCCAAGTGAGCGGCATCGGGTGCTTACAGCACGAACGAGGGCGCCCCGGCCGCTCCGGATAGGACGGACGGGCTGTTTTACAGGTCAATTGCGGAGGGCGTGGGATTCGAACCCACGGTGACGTTGCCGCCACAATGGTTTTCAAGACCATCGCCATCGGCCACTAGGCGAGCCCTCCTGTGCTGCACCAGCCTACGGTAACGCGGAGCGGGACGTCAGCGGCCGCGGCCAGGCCAGCCCGTCGCCCACGAGCGCGGCCAGGGTCAGGTAGGCGTCGGCCGTCTCGGCGCTGAGCAACTCGAGTTCGACTTCCGCGCCCTCTTCCAGGTGCGGGTCGTAAGGGATCCGGGCCACGGCCCGGCAGCGGGCGGCGAAGTGGCGTTCCAGCCGGTCAAGGTCGACGGTGCTCTTGCTCTTCGGCCTGATCGCCGACAGCACGACGACGCCGCTGCGGACCAGGTCGCCGTAGTTGTGGGCCTCCAGCCAGTCGATGGTCGCGCTGGCGCTGCGCGCGCCGTCGACCGACGGCGAGCTCACCACCACGATCTGATCGGCCAGCTGCAATACGCCGGACATGGCCGAATGCAGCAGGCCGGTCCCGCAGTCAGTGAGGCAGATCGAGTAGAAGTTCTCGAGCACGCCGGCCACGTCGCAGTAATCTTCCTCGCTGAAGGCCACGGAAACGGCGGGGTCGCGGTCGGAGGCGAGCACCTCGAGCCTGCTCAGCGCCTGGGTGGTGAACGCCCGCATGTCGGCGTACCTGCGGATCTGGTCGCGCTCGTTCAGCAGGTCCCTGATCGTCGCGGCAGTCTCCAGGCGCACCTTGTCCGACAGCGTGCCCCGGTCGGGGTTCGCGTCGACCGCGATGACCCGGTCGCCGCGGAGCGTCGCGAGCGTCGCCCCGAGACCGACTGCCGTCGTCGTCTTGCCCACGCCACCCTTGAGACTGAGCACGGCCACCCTGTGGTGACCGGCCGCGACCGGGGTCCTTACCCGGTTGACGAGATCACGGCGGCGCATGTCGGCGGCGGATTCGCCCAGCCGGAGCAGGCCGCCGGTCACCCGGTAGAGCCGGTGCCGCCAGCCCGACCCGACCCCGGTCCGGTTGCCGTTGAGTAGCGACTCGGCGGTCAGGGCATCCGCCGTCTCCCCGGCGCCCGGAAGGCCGCCCATGCCCGGCGAAGCGGCAGCGCCCGGGGCCCTGAACGGCGACGGCGCTCCGCCCGTCAGCCCGGCCGCTCCGGGTTCCGGCCCGGCGAAGCCCTCCATCGGCGCCGGGGCATCCGCCGCGTACCCGTAGCCCGGCTCGGCCGGATAGCTCGACACCGGCGGGTACGCAAAGTCCCGCAGCGGATAGCCCGGGTACTCGTCCTGGCCCGAACCGGAGCCCAAGGGGTCAACGGGGGCAACGGGGTCCGTCCCGTTCCAGCCGTTCTGCGTGTACTCAGGTCCGGTCAGATAGCCGGGTCCGGCCGGATAACCCGGATAACCCGGATAACCCGGAGAGCTGGCATAACCCGGCTCGCCGGGCCCCGGGTGCTCCGGCAGGAACGGCGCGTAGCCGAGCCTGCGCGGATACTCCGTGTCCCTCGGATACGCCGACCCCTCGGGGTAACCCGGCACCGCAGGTTCCGGCTCGCCGGAATTGTCCTCCCAGGTGAACCACGACATGGAGCCGTCAGCCTCCGCATCGGGCGCGGCGCCGACGGCGCCATTGCGGCTCGCCTCGGCACCGAACGTCCGGGGTCTCTCGTTATCCGTTGCCACGGGCCGTCCCCCCTCGGTCCTCATGGGTGGGCGCTTACGGGCGCGGTTTGTCCCTCAATCCGAGGGTAAGACAAATTTCGGCTGATTTCGATACCCAGTGCACCGGATTGGTGGCTCTGCGTTGCGCATTTCTGGGCCAGACCCGGCCGCGGTCAAGCTGACCCCCGTGTACGCATGCCGGGCACCCGAGGGGACAGACTAGGGGGATGACTAACCCTGAGACGTCAGATCAGCCGCAGATCTTCGTGGTGGGCCCGGAGGGCATGGCCATGGCTCCGGGCCAGCAAGAGGAGGGCGGCGAGCACGAGCGCCCGGTCACCGAGATGGTTGAGCAGCCGGCCAAGGTCATGCGGATCGGCAGCATGATCCGGCAGCTGCTCGACGAGGTCAAGGCGGCCCCCCTGGACGAGGCGAGCCGGGCCAGGCTGAAGGAGATCCACGAGAGCTCCATCAAGGAACTCGAGGACGGGCTCGCGCCCGAGCTGGTCAGCGAGCTGGAACGGCTGTCGCTGCCGTTTAACGACAACGAGATACCGAGCGAGGCCGAGCTGCGCGTGGCCCAGGCTCAGCTGGTCGGCTGGCTGGAGGGGCTGTTCCACGGCATCCAGACCACGCTGTTCGCCCAGCAGATGGCGGCCCGGGCTCAGCTGGAGCAGATGCGCCGGGCCCTCCCCCCCGGGGCGATGCCGGGGCCGGGACCGCAGGTTCAGGACCCCCAGCGCTCCACCTCAGGCCCGTATCTCTAATTTTCATACCGAACGATCCGTGGTGCGCGCCCCCCACACGAGCGACCATGATCGGCCAGAAAGAGTGCGAGTAGCGCCGGGCGGGGACACGGCCACCGTGGCGTTCGAGGCCGAGCCGGATTTTCAGCGTCCGGATGATGGCCTCGACCCGCTGCCCCAGCCAGCTGGGGAAATACCTGGGCTGCTTCTCGCATTTGCGGGCCCGCCGGATCAGGGTCAGGTCCAGGTCCTGGCCGGCCAAGAACGCCTCGGTGTCCTCGCCGGACAGGCGATTGTCCGTCACGACGGCAGTGCCGCGCGCGGGCCGGTTCGCCGACCAGCGCCCGAGCGTCTGGCGGGCCTGCTGTCGTAGGCCGGGTCGCCGGCATCGGCTGCACCCGCTGCTCCTCCCGTCGCAGTCTGGCCCATCACGCCCTTGACCGGGCAGCGCGCGGCGGGCAGCGGAAATTCCGTCCATGCGACGACGCGGACTATACAAACCATCTATACAAGTCATCTATAGACGTAATGTATAGTCTCCATGTATTGTTCTGGTCGTGAGCGTCTCGATGACCCTGCTGGGCCTGCTCGAGTGGAAGCCGAGCTATGGCTACGACCTGAAGCGCGACTACGACGGCTACTTCGGGCGAGACAAGCCGTTGCAGTTCGGTCAGGTCTACGCGACCCTCGCCCGGCTCGCCCGAGACGGGAAGGTGGCCGCCGGGGAAAGCGAGCCCGGCGGCGGCCCCGACCGCAAGCGCTATTTCATCACCGAGGCTGGGGTGGCCGAGGTCGACATCTGGCTCGCCGAGCCCGCCGCGCCCGAGCCGCATCTACAGCCCGTGCTGTTCACCAAGGTGGTCCTCGCCCTGCTGCTCAGGCGCCCGGCCGAGAGCTACCTCGACGCCCAGCGCACGGCTCACCTGCAGCGCATGCGCGAACTGACCGCGCTCAAGCAGGAGGGCGGCATGCTCGACACCTACCTGGCCGACTACGCGCTATTCCACTTGGAGGCCGACATGCGGTGGATCGACATGACCGCCGCCCGGCTCGACGCACTGGCGGAAGAGGTGCGGAAATGACCAGAGAAATCGTGATCGAGGCCCGGGACCTGGTTACGTCGTTCGGCGCGACCATTGCGCTGCGCGGTGCCAGTGTCGCGGTGGCCTGCGGGGAGATCCTCGCGGTCATGGGACCCAGCGGCTCCGGCAAGTCCACGCTCCTGCACTGCCTCGCCGGGATCCTCGTTCCCGACTCCGCCGAGGTGTACTTCGCCGACCAGCGGATCGACACCCTGGGAGAGAACCGGCGGAGCGCCCCGCGAAGGGACAAGTTCGGGTTCGTGTTCCAGTTCGGTCAGCTCGTTCCCGAGCTGACCGCGGAAGAGAACGTGGCCCTCCCGCTGTTGCTCGGCGGCGCCCGCCGGGCCGAGGCGCTGCGCCGGGCTCGTGAGTGGTTCCCCCGGCTCGGCCTCGAGGGCCTGGAACGGCACCTGTCAGGCGAGATGTCCGGCGGGGAGGCGCAGCGGGTCGCACTCGCCCGCGGCCTGGTCGCCGGGCCCGAGGTGCTGTTCGCCGACGAGCCCACCGGCTCGCTCGACTCCCTCGCCGGCGAGCGCGTCATGAACCTGCTCGCCACCGCCGCCCGCGACCAGGGCACCACCGTCGTGCTCGTCACCCACGAGCCGCGCGTGGCGGCCTACGCCGACCGCGAGATCATCGTCCGCGACGGCAGGATCGGCACCACGCCCGCCACGCCAGCGCCCACCGGGGCCGCCCGCAGGGAGAACCAGTGATCCCGCTCGCGCTCCGGCTGACCCTCCGCAGCGGGCGGGAGGCCATCATCCGGCTGGTTCTCACCGCCGCCGCGGTGGCGCTCGGCGTCGCCCTGCTGCTGGCCGCTCTCGCCGCGATCAGCGCCCTCAGCGCGCAGAGCCTGCGCATCGGCTGGCTGAATAACACGGGCACACCGAATTCGGCGCCCACCGCGCCCGGCGCCGACCCCGAATGGTGGCTCACCTCCTACGACCAGTTCGGCGGCCAGCAGGGCCGTGAGATCAACCGGGTCGACGTGGCCGCGCTCGGCCCGCACTCGCCGGTGCCGCCCGGCATCCCGCGCCTGCCCGGGCCCGGCCAGTACTACGCCTCCCCCGCCATGGCCGCGTTGCTCCGTTCCGTTCCCGCCGGACAGCTCGCCGACCGGTACCCCGGGCACCAGGTCGGCACAATCGGCCCGGCAGCGCTCCAGTCGCCCGGCTCCCTCGTCATCGTCGTCGGCGACGCTCCGGCACAGCTGGCCCGCGTCCCCGGCGCCGTACGGGTCACGAGCATCGGCACCGGCCCCGGTGACAGTCCGCAGGCGATTGTCGCCGTGCTCGGCATCGTGGCGCTGGCCCTGCTCTTCCCGGTGCTGGTGTTCATCAGCACCGCGACCCGGCTGGCAGCCGCCCGCCGCGAGCAGCGGTTCGCCGCGATGCGGCTGGCCGGGGCGACGCCCCGGCAGGTGTCCCTCATCGCCGCGGTCGAGGCGGCCGCCGCCGCGATCGCCGGGACCGCCGCGGGCTTCGGCCTGTTCTTCCTGCTCCGGGCCGATCTGGCGAAGATCCCCTTCACCGGGCAGCCGTTCTTCCCCGCCGACCTGTCGCTCAGCGCGCTCAGCATCGTCGTCGTCGCGCTCAGCGTCCCGGCCGCCGCCGCAGTGATCGCGCACATCGCGCTGCAGCGGGTGCGGATCAACCCGCTCGGCGTCGCGCGGCGGGTGCGCGCCCGCCGACCGGGCGCGTGGCGGGCTCTCCTGGTGCTCGCCGGGATCGGCGAGCTGGCCTACTTCACCGCGGCTGGGCACCCCGCGTCGCTCAACGGCCAGCTCCTTGCCTACCTCGGCGGCGGTGCCCTGACCGTCGTCGGCCTGGTGATCGCCGGGCTGTGGCTGACGATCGCAGGCTCCGCGCTCCTGGCGCGGCACGCCATGAGCCCGGCGGCACTGCTCGCCGCCCGGCGGCTCGCCGCCAGCCCGAAGGTGGCGTTCCGGTCGATCAGCGGCATGATCCTCGCCGTCTTCGTCGCCACCGTCACGGTCACCATCATCACCTCCATGACCTCCAGCCACGCCCTGCAGACCGGCGGCGCGGCAGGAAAGGACATCCTGGTCACCGACCTCGGCTCCGCCAGCCAGCAGAATCCGACCGGGCCCCCGTCCGGCGTCACCGTCCCGCCGTCACTGGCCACACGGCTGCGCGGCGTGCCAGGAGTGAGCGTGGTGCTGGTGAGTCACCTCGATCCGTTCGGTACGGCGGACGACAGCCTGGTCGACTGCGGTCAGCTCGCCCTCCTGCCCGCGCTCGGCACCTGTGCTCCGGGCGCCGCCGTCGCCGCGGTCGACTTCCAGCCGCACGGCGCGACGGCCTGGGCGCATCACGAGGTATGGCCGACCGTATCCATGACGGCCAGCCGGCTCGGCAGCCTCCCGGCGTCGGGCATCGCGGTCGGCACCGACGGGTCCACGGCGGCGATCGAGACGGCGCGGACGCTGATCGAGGTCGCGTTCCCGTTCCAGGCCGCCCCGGCCACGGTCTTCGAGACACAAGGCGAGTACCTCCTGTCCGCATGGCAGCAGCTCGCGGACGTGTTGATCCTCGCTAGCCTGCCGATCGCCGGGTGCAGCCTGGCCGTGAGCGTGGCCGCCGGGCTGACCGACCGGCAGCGGCCGTTCAGCCTGCTGCGGCTGACCGGGACCCCGGTGGGGCTGCTGCGGCGGGTGGTGGGGCTGCTGCGGCGGGTGGTGGCGCTGGAATCCGCGGTACCACTGCTGGCGGTGACGGTCGTGTCGGTCGGCCTGGGCCTGCTGGTCGCCGAGCTGTTCCTGAACTCCCAGCTCGGCCTGAACCTGCTCCCGCCAGGGCCGGCCTACTACGGATTCGTCGCGGGCGGGCTGCTGCTGTCCCTCGCGATCATCGCCGCGACGTTCCCGCTGCTGGCCCGGATCACCGGCCCGGAAGCGGCCCGGAGCGAATAACCAGGAAATTGCGCCTTCGTTCACCGCCGCCGCGCTCGGCGTAGCGTCGGTTGCGGCGGGCATACCGCCTGGGTAACTAGCTCCGCGGCAGTTCACGTTCGCCCCGTTGGGCGCATCTCGGAGAGCCGTGCGGCTCGGTACCGCGATCCCAGCCCGTTTGCGGGCACCTCCCTGCTCACTATCATCAATTAGCTTACAAATACGGGAGTCGATGTGATTATCGTGGAGGATTCGGCATTAGTGGAGTATTTTGACCCCTATCGGTGACTCGAACAAATCCTCCACATCAACACTCTCACCAGTGGTGATGCCAGCGGCAGTATCATCGTACCCGTCCTGGCCCGGGTCCAGGATGCCGGGCAGGGCACGCAGGGTGGCCTCGGTGATCTCGGCGTGCACGGTGGCCTGGCGGCCGGTCTTGTTCCACAGGATCTGCAGGTCGAACGCGGCGAACAGGCGGGCCTTGAGGTGCAGGTCCAGGCCGGGCAGGATGTCCCCGGCCAGGGGCAGCTCGTCCAGCAGGGTCGGGTCGGCGGCCTTGGGGGTCTCCGCGGCGAGGGCGTCGAGCTGGGCCTGGGCCTGTTCGCGGTCGTGGTGGAGGTCGGCGAACCGGGCGGTGATCCGGGTCCGCATCGCGGCGGCGGCGGTGTCGGCCGGGTCGGGGGATAGTTGTTCCAGGCTGAGGATCTGGGCTTGCTGGGCGGCCTCGAGCTGGCGGATGCGGGCGGTCAGGGCGGCGGCCTGGGCGTCGCGGTCGGCGGCTGCGGCGGTGTCGGTGGCGGGTAGCTGGGCGGTGAGCAGGGCGGCGCGGTGGGGGCCGAAGACGTGCTCGGCGAGGAACAGGCCGACGATCTGGTCCAGGCGGGTTTCGGGGATCTTGACGGTGCGGGGGTGATCGGGGCAGGCGGCGAGGTGCCGGGGGTTGTGCGGGTTGTGCGGGCACTGGTAGTACACGTGGGGGGTCTTGCCGGGCGGGCCGTAGGTCAGCCCGCCGGCGCGGCGGCGGCAGTCGCGGCAGCGGACCCGGCCCCGGTAGGGGTAGAACCGGGTGAGTGCCGTCGCCGGGGCGGTGCCCGGGGCGGCCAGGTCGCGGCTGGTGGCGTGCTCGGCGCCGATCTGCTGGGCTCGCTGCCAGGTGGCCAGGTCGATGATGGCAGGGTGGACCGGCTGCGGGGACCACAGCCACTGGTCTTGCGGGACGGCGACGCGGCGGCCATTGCGGGTGCGGACCCGGCCGTAGACCATATGCCCGGTGTACTTGGGGTTGCCCAAGATGGCGTACACGGTCTGGGCCGTCCACCCGGCGCCGGGCCGGGGGGCGGGGTAGCGGGCCGGGTCGGCGTTGAGCCGGGCGGCGATGGTCGGCATGCCGAGCTTGTGCACCACGCGCCAGGTGAAGATCTGCTCCACCACCGGGGCCCGCTCAAAGTCGAGGGCCAGGCGGGTCTTGAACCGGCCCTGGCTGGCTTTGACCGGGACCGGGTGCGGCACCCGGTCGGGGAGGAAGCCGTAGGCGGCCGGGCCGATGTTCCACCCGTCCAGGGCGTGCTCGACCAGGCCCTTCCAGGTCTTCTCTTTCAGCTGCAGCCGGAACCACTCGGCCACGCCTTGCTTGACCCGGCGCACCAGCACCGTGGTGGCGTTGACGCCGTCGATGACGATCGGCTCGTCGGTGGCGAAGACCGGGATGCCCTGGCGGGACAGTTTCTTTTCCAGTTTGAGGGCGTTGAAGGTGTCCCGGCCGGAGCGTTCGATGTCTTCGCAGATGACCGCAGCGAACCGGGGCACCGGGGAGGCGGCTTCGGTGAGCAGGTCGGCCATGCCGCCGTCGCGGGGGATCCCGGCGGCGGCGAACTTGCGGTAGGCCTCGCCGTGGGAGCGGGCTTCGAGGTCGAGGCCGCCGGATTCGATGTCCCAGTACCAGGCGGCGATGAACCAGCCGGGCGGCAGCGCGGCCTTGGAGGCGCGGACCTGGCGGCGCAGCGAGGCGACCGGGTCTTGCAGTTCCAAGGTGGAGGTCCGGCCGACGAACGCGACCGGGACCGGCTCGCCCGGCCCGGCCAGGCCCGCGCCGCCGGGGCTTGCGACCAGCTTCATGGGTGTTGATGGTCCTGTTGCTGGCGTTGCCATTGCAGTACCTCCAAGATGGCGCGGGCCTGCCGGGCGTCGATTTCGCGAGCGCGTTTGCCGGTGACGACCCTGATCTTGAACCGGACTTTGATCCCGCCCGGTCTTTCCCCCTCAGGAATATTATAGCTGATTACCCGGACATTATTAAGTATTCCGGGCGTGCCTCCTGGATTATTTTCTTGGTTTTTCCGCTGGCCAGGACTGGTCATTTCCGTTCCTTTCCACTGGCATATCCCGGGTGGTTTTCCCGCATGGTGGCGCGCACCGCGCGCGGGGGTGGCCTGCCTGTCCATCCCGTCACCGTCGGCCGCCCCCAGCCAGGGCATGCCGCGCGGACGCGGTCAAGGTGGAGCTCCCTGCCGGAAGAACGACCTTGAGGGCGGCCGCGCGGTATGCCACACTTGCCAGGGCGGCGGAAAGGGATGGACAGGCACCACGGACCCCGGCCTTTTACGGCCAGAAAGCCGCGGGCGGGCCCTGCTCCATCCTGGAGCCCGAGGCCCCGCCGGAGGCATTAATGCCTCTTTCCCTCGGCTGGTTGTCTTCCGGTGCCGGGTTATTTCCGTGAGCGGGCCGCGGTGCCATATCCTCCCGGCTGGACAAGACAAACGACGCGGCTGCCACGGCGGCGACCACCAGCCGCGACACGGCCGGGAATACGGCCACGACGGCCCAGGCGAGCCCGGCCACGATCACGCCGCAGGCCAGCATGCGCCCGGGGTGGCCGCGGCGGATCCGGGACGGGATCTCGGCGATCATCCGTGCCACCTCGCGCAGCGGGACCGGCTCGGGCACCACGACCACCGGGACCACGATGACCGGCACCCACGCATCGTCCAGCCACCCGCCGTCGCCGCCTGCGGCCTCATCAGCGGGGTCGTCATCGAGGCAGGCGTCGGCCAGGTCCGCGTAGGCCTGCGCCCGGCCCTGCGGGGTGTCCAGCTCGGCGAACGCGACGCTGGCCTGGGCGTACTTCGCCAGGTCGCCGCCGTCGGGGCGGGCCGGGCTGGTCTGGTCGGTGATCTTGTCCCAGGCGGCGTGGACGGTCTGGTCGTCCAGGTCGGGCCATTCGGGCAGGCCCAGCACGGCGAACGGGTTCACAAGGCGGCTCCCGGGCGGAAGATGTCATCAATGCCCGCGCCGGCCGGGCCCGGCCACGAGGCGGGGGCTGCCTCGTGCCGGGGGGCGGGCACCTGGGCCGGGGACGGCTCGGCGGCGGGCGGGGGCAGCAGGGTCAGCGGGGACGGCTTGGGTCGGGCAACCTGGACGAAGGTGGCCGCGCCGCGGTGGATGTAGCAGGCCTGGCCGACGTCCAGGCGGCGGATCAGGTCCGGGTCGGCGGTCCAGGCGTGCTGTTCGCGGGTGGTGCCCTCATCGCCCCACATGTTCCCGATCAGCTTGTGCGCGGTCTCCAGCACCCGGCGCGTCCCGGCGAGCTGGGTCAGGGGTTCGGGGTAGGGGGTGTGCAGGACGAAGATGCCGCCGTCGGCCGTGGCCGCGATCCGGTACCGCTCATCGTCGGTGCCGCCCAGGCCCTGCCAGGACTGGGCGGAGACCTGCACCCCGATGCCCAGGGACCGGCCCCGCTCGTACAGATTCGACAGGGGGACCCGGCGGGCCACCGCGGAATAGTCGTCGGCGGCCAGCAGCATGGCCCGCGGTTCGCCGCAGGGGCTGGTGGCCTGGTGGGCGGCCAGTTCGGTCACGGCCATGGCCTGGGCCTCGGCGACCGACGGTTCGCTGGTGCCTTCCAGGATGAAATACCAGGCGTCGGCGTCGGCCAAGGTGCCGGGGCCGTCCAGGGCCGGGCCGAGCCGGTCCAGCAGCGTGGCCAGGCGCAGCTGGACGTCGGGCAGGTGCCGGGCGGCGGCCTGGACCCAGGCCAGCTCGTGTGGGTGCTGCCCGTCGGACCAGGCGCCGGTCAGCCAGCGGGCGTCCAGCCGGTCCAAGAACCCGGCCGCGTTCACTGGCGGGCCGGGCGGGGCGGTGACGGCCAGGGTGAGGGTGGCCTGGAGGATGTCGGCGTAGTAGGCGGCGTTGCCGTCGCCGGTCTGGATCATCTGGTAGAGCAGGACGGCCAGGTCCCGGGCTGGCAGGTCCCACAGGGACAGGCGGGCCTCGTCGGGCCAGACCGCGACGCGGCGGGCCCCGGCGCCGTACAGGAGGCGGCGGGTGCGGTCGGCTTTGCGGCGGGCGTCCGGGCCGCCCTTGCAGTCCAGCACGATCAGCAGCGGCCGGTTCCCGTTCCCGGCCCAGGCTTGGTCGAGGGTGGCGGTGAACCAGCCTGCCCACAGCCGGATCATCAAGTTGGTCTTCCCGCTGCCGGTGGATCCGACGATCACCATGTGCCGGGCGCACGCCGCAGCAGGCAAGGTAAACACCGGGTGCCAGCGGTGGCCGATGGCGCGGATGGTGCCGCCGACCGGGATGCGCCCGCTGCGGGCCAGCAGCGGGACCGCGCCGGGCGCGGTGGTCATGCCTTTGGCGGTGCGGACTTGGCGGTGCCACTGGCGGGCGTCGAAGGTGATCGGCGCCGAGGCGGTGATCCCGGCCAGGCCGGTGGTGATGGCGTAGGTCCGCCAGGCCCACAACCCCGCGGCCAGGATGAGCCCGGCCGGGACGGTGGCCGGGGCGGACAGGGCCAGGGTGCGGGCGGCGGCCAGGACCGCCGGGTAGGGCCAGTCGTGCTGCCAGGCCCGGACCGGGACCAGCGCGGCCGCCCGCAGCTGGCCGCCGCTCACCACCGCAGCGGTCAGCCACACCGGGACCATGATCAGCGCCCAGCCAGCGGTGCGGCGCAGCCAGGCGGGCGGGCTGCCGCGCCACCACGCTGCCGTGTACCCGGCCGCGGTGATCACGGTCAGCGGCCACGCGGCGATGATCACCGCCGCCAGGAGCAGCCATCCGGTGATCTTGGCTGCCGTGCGGATCAGCCACACGGCCACGCCCAGCTTCAGCCAGCCCCACACGCTCATCGCGGCACCTCCGGCAGGAACGCTGCGGCGGGCAGGTCGCGGACGGTGACCCGGGCCTGGTCCCCGGCCGGGATGCTCGCGGCGGCGCGGGTGACCACCGGCCGGGCGGCCGGGGCGGTCAGGTAGATCACCTGCGCGTACCGCATCGGGGACAGCAGGGCGCCCATGATCCGGATGGTGCGGGCCACCGGCTTGGGGGTCAGCTCGACCTCGACCGCCCACACCTGCCCGGCGTACGGGCTGGCGGGCAGGGTGGGCCAGTGGATCTCGGCATCCGGCACGTGCCCGCCCCGCCCGGCGGCGGGCTGGTCGGCGCGCAGCCGCCGTTCGGAATGCCACCAGGCCTGCCAGTCCGCCCAGCCCGGACCGGCGGCCAGCCACAACCGGGCCGCCAGCACCGCGCGGATGTGCGCCAGCCGGCCCAGCGCCGGGCGGACCGCCGGGAACCGCAGGCCGGTGGTGGTCATCCCGTCCCGGGTCAGCCAGCACCACCCCGGCCCCGGGCCGAGCCGCCCGGTGGCCGCGTACCCGGCGCGCCGCCACCGGGACGTGATCGCGGGCAGCCGGTCCGGGGCCACGCGCAGGGCGGCCGCGAGCAGGTCGGCCGGGGCGCCGTAATGTTCCCCGCACAGCAGGAGGCCGTCGATGTCGCGCTGGGACAGCCGGACGGTTCCGGCGTCGGCGCGGCGCGCCGGGCGGGCCGCGATGATGGTGTCGTGGGCTGGCAGTGCCATGATGTCCCCGCTCTCTTCTCCGCTGTCACACGAACCCCTGGATGCATCACGTGCCGGGACCGGCACGCGATGTGACCGATTTTTCTGCGGGCACGCGCACCGGGTTTGAAACAGCCGCGTCCGTAAGCGCATCGTCATGATTACCGTGCGTGGCCGAGGTTGCGGGGGCCGGGCACGCGGGTCAGGGCCCGGTGCCGGGACCGGCCAGGGCAGCGACGGCGGCTGCGGCGGCGTGGATGTCGGCCGCTGGCCAGGTGTGGTGCTGGCCTGCGCAGGTGGCCCAGAGCAGGCGGCCGTCGGTCCGCACGGTCAGCCCGGCGGTCACCGAGATCACCGCGAACTTGGCGGTGGTGGCGGTGTAGATGCCGGTGATGGCGTGTGCGGCGAGGTGGCAGGCCAGGGCGGCGGCGATGGCGGCCGGGCTGGCGGGCGGGGAGCCGGGCGGGGAGCCGGGTGGCGGGACGAACGGGGCGGGTGGTTGCATGCTGGCGGGCCGGGGCGGTCTAGGCGTGGGCCTGGATGTAGGCGATGACGGTGGCGGCGTCGCTGCTTTCGGCGTACAGGTCCGAGCCGGGGTCGTCTTCGGCGACGCGCCATACGGCGTGTCGCTTGTCCCAGTACGCGGACCAGGACGGGTGGTCGCGCAGGGCCCGGAGGATCTGGCGGGCGGCGCCGGGGGGCGGCAGGCTGGCCGGTGGTGTGGGGTGGTGGCCGGGCGTGCGGGGCGGGCCGTGCCGGGCGGGGCCGGTGGCTGGGGTCGGGCTGGTCATGGGCGGGTTCTCCTGCTCGGGGGCGTGGTGGTGGCCGGGGAGGTCGGGGTGGGGATGCGCGGCGGCGGCGTGTGGTGGTGCGGGCCGGCGGCGTGCACCACGGCCCGTTCGGCATAAAAATTCCCGGTGTCTGTGACGGCGGGGTTCTCGCGGCCGGTCACCCCGTACGGTCCGGGACCGGCCGGATGGCGGGCAAGGTGCCGGGCCGCGTGCTGGGCGGGCTCGGGCTGGTGTCATGGGGCCGTCGTGGCGGTGGTCAGGGATGCTCGCGGCCGATGGCGGCGGTGATGGCGTGGCGGGATTGCTGCTCGGCCAGGGCTTCCTCTAGCTGGGCGCGCAGCAGGGCGCGGGACTGCGGGTCGGCCGTGGTGGCGGTGAGGGCGTGTTCGAGTTGGCGGCGGTAGCCGGATAGCTCGGTGGTGGTCAGGGCGTGGAGCGGGTGGGGCGGCTGCGGGGTGGTCATGGCGGGTCCTGTGGACGTGAGGGGGGCGGGTTGCGGGGCGGAATCGGCGTGGACGGGGGCGCGGGCCGCTACGGTGTGAGTATGCACCTGCACTAGCGACGATGCAATAGTGCGAATGTACTAAGACTTTTTTCTCGGATGGATGGGAGGCGGTCATGCCCGCGCACATGCGCACCGTCGGCAGCCGGCGGCTGGTCATCGAGCTCAGACAGTTCCGCGAGGCCGCCGGGCTGACCGGCGAGCAGGTCGCCGAGCAGATGGGCTGGTCGGTGGCCAAGGTCTACCGGATCGAAGGCGACCGGGTCCGGGTCCTGGCCCGCGACGTGCAGCGGCTGCTCACCCTGTACGGCGTCACCGGCGAGCAGGCCGACACGGTGCTGGAGCTGGCCCGGATGGCCCGGGTCAAGGACTGGTGGCACCAGTACTCCGGCGCCATCCCCGAATGGTTCCAGTTCTACGTCGGGCTGGAGGCCGCCGCCAGCGCGATGCAGGAGTACAACGCCGAGCTGGTCACCGGGCTGCTGCAGACCGAGGCCTACGCCCGGGCGGTGATGGCCGCCGCGATGCGCGCCGACAATGGCGAGCAGGAGATGGAGCGGCAGGTCGCGGTGCGGCTGCAGCGGCAGAAGCGGCTGGCCGCGCCCGACGCCCCGGTGCTGTGGGCGGTAATGAACGAGGCGGTGCTGCACCGGCAGGTCGGCGGCCCGGACGTGATGGCCGGGCAGCTGGCCCATATCGCCGAGGTCGCCGGGCGGCCGAACGTGACCGTGCAGGTGCTGCCGTTCACCGCCGGAGCGCACCCGGCCATGCTCGGCTCGTTCACCCTCATGCAGTTCCCTGATCCGGCTGACCGGGACGTGGTCTACCTGGAGGCCGAGACCGGCGCGCTGTACCTGGAGAAGCCAGAAGACGTCCGCCGGTATAGCCTGATGATCGACTACCTGCGCGCCCAGGCGCTCGGCCCGGCCGAATCCCGCGCCCTGATCGCGCACCTGGCGGCCCGGACGCCAAGCTGAGCACGACAACCGGAAAGTCGAGGCGCTGAACGTGGACCTGAGCGGCGCCGCGTGGCGCAAGAGCAGCTACAGCGGCGGCAACGGCGGCCAGTGCGCCGAAGTCGCCGCCACCACCGGCAACCAGAACCGGACCGCCGGGATCTGCGCGATCCGGGACTCCAAGAACCCCCGCGGGCCGGTCCTGGCCTTCAGCCCCGGGCAATGGCGGAAATTCACAAGCCAGGTCAAGGCCGGGAAGTTCGGCCTCGGCTAAGCGCTGGCCGAAGACCGGTTATCTTTCCCCGGGGGTCTCGGGCCGGGAGCGCTTCCGTCATCTGCTTGTCCCAGCTTCCGGGTAATGACCGCGGACAAGCTGGCACCTTCGCCACGGGCACGCACAGCGTCCTGCCCGATCTTCACGCTGCGATTCCGGATTGCTCTACCCTCCTGCGCTTTCTCCCACGGAGTGCAGCCGGAGGGATCCTGACCTCGGTCGCACGGAGTGGGGGTGAGGTCAGGATCCAGGAGGCGGAACGGCCCGGACACATCCACCCAGGCAGGAGCTGCTGCCGGGCCGGATGCGCGACGGACATTTGCGGGAGCGGCAGGTGCGTCGCTGTATGGCTGTTGTACTGGAATTGCAAGGACAGTATTGTCTCAAACATCTGGACGAATGGAAATCTCTATGGGCGTGGAATATCAGGGAGTCCAGGATCATATTCGGGATGGTGAAGGGGGCAGACCCATAGTACTTCGCCTGAGGGCCCTTGAACCCTACGTAGATCTCCAAAGGAGCGGGCTTGGTCATGTTCAAATAGAAACATTCGAAAGGCGCGAAGCGCCTGCCCTTCCGCTGGGGCGAGCCGACCAATATCTGGTACACTATCGGGCTCGCTGTCTCGCTCAATCGCAGGAAGGCTCTCCAACAGCGAACCCATAACAGATAGGTTGACCTCAGCAGCCTTATTTTTATCTGATGGGAAAGTCAACTCGGATATCGCGGACGCAACTGGGACGACCACCCTGAGGGCGCTGTAAACGGCCTTCGCGTATGGACGTACACGCACGAGCCATTCCTTTGGTTCCGCAACATCATACGATGCTGGCGTCCAGGGATGCCAATGTGCGGTGTGCTCGCACCACAAAACCACTCGGTAGGAATGCTGGTATACACTTTTAACTCGACGAATTCCTGCCTTGCCCACTTCAACAACCGAGAAAAGTCTAGGGCAGTCGAGGACTTCTGTACCTGCCATCCGGAGTAGCCGACGGACCGACTCGGCTGTATCGGCCGCAATGCCTTCAATGCGTCGAACCCCACCAGCAACTTCCTCTACCTGACGTTGAAGCTCCTGCAGTTCCGTGAGCGGCAATCCTCTTGGAATCTCGAATCCGGTAAGAAGTTTTGACACATCATGTTCTGAAAGACATTCCAGGCAGGTATGTTTGAGGCCGCCATTCTCGCGAAACCGCACAAGGCCATTGAGGGAAAACATTTCCGTGCATGACGTACCTTCAATGTCGTCGATAGTTGGGCAAGGCACGTATAGCTGATATTTAATACCGGGCCAACGGGTCATGATGAGATGTTCAATACTATCGCGAATTACATTGAAAAAAAGGTCTGGTGATGGGGCGCGAACTTCGACATACAGAGTATCGGGCTTTCTTAGCTCTAGCAGAGCCTCTGAAGAATAGGTATGTATGGGATAGCGTAGGAATACTCCTCCTCGCCAGTGCCTCCCTATAGAAGATCTATGATGGCGTACCGTGAGCCACGCTATCAGACCAGGGGCTGGCTCACTCAGCCTGCAGACCAATGCGAGCCCCCGTTGACCTGTCCTTACTCTAGAACGCGCATCCCACGGCAAGTCTGTTGGGCGGGCATGAGGAACAAGTTGAGCGACAAGACTACCTTGATAAGGGTCGCTCAACCGATAAGAAACATCGAACTTCTCCATAAGTCGAAGAAAATATGGGTGGTACCGAGGATGATATGCAGCGCCGTCCGGCCGGTCAACCCATATTTCACTCAACCGTCTATAGTCAAGTACGCCTGACGCATCTCTGGTCACTTTGTCTTCAAGAACGTAGCTAATGGCGCGTGTCAGCCATTCGGGATCCAGTACAATTACGTCACGCAGGCCCTCATCGTCCCCGTAATATATTACTTGTCCTAGGTCGTGAAGAAGTTCGGCCAGAGTACGAACCTCGCGATCTGCTACCCCGTGAGTATGACAGATAGTCCTAAAGGCCTCAAATGAGATCTGTGGCTCGTTAACGGCCCGCGCAGATAGCTCGTCACGCGTAGCAATCCAACGCGGGCTGATGAGCTGCCCCATCTGGGGCAGCTTCGAAGCCTCTTCGGCAATGCTTTTGCGGAGTTCCGCTATACCCAGTTCGGTTCGATTGTCGATTTCTTTCACGTCTGCGATGAGACCAGGATAAAGCCGGTTAAGCCGGGGGACATCTATCTCGGCATTACGCTCACTGCAGTGCGTAGCGACGATAATCGTAGATGCTTCTCCTGCGACTCGAAGTCGTATGCGACTGAGCCAACCCTCCACTTCATCTTGCTCTTGGCCTTCGCGCGCGCTCCAAACGAGGAGGTACAATGCGCGCTTACTGAAAAAGAACTGGTGAGTTATCCGGTAAATTTCCTGGCCACCAAAGTCCCATGTGCGTAGCGTCATATACAAGGTTCGGTTCGGGTGATGCAAAGTAAGCCTTCGAATTTCGATACCATGAGTAGTCGATCGATCGGCGACGAACTCCTCATCGTGTAGCGCAGCAACTAGGGAAGTTTTACCGACATTACCTTCGCCGACCAAGAGCACCTTGGCTTCATATTGAGGCCGAGCATCCCCAAGGCTTGTGAGATAGGCCGCGAGGGCGTCAGCTCCGCGGTCGGCTATTTCAGCTAGAGGCTCAGCTACTGGGTTCAGTGAAAATGTTAGTGTCAGACCGCGCCGGAGCAAAGGAGCCAGTTCACTGGGCAAGATATTTAGGTGATTCTCATCAAGCAGCAACTCTCTCAGATTGGACAGCATTCCAATTTCCGGAGGAAGATTTGCAAGTAGATTGCCCCGCAAGTCAAGCACTTCAAGCCTCGGCAGAGCACACAGTTCGCGAATGACATAAGTAAGAAGGTTACCGCCCAGAACCAGTATGGTCAATCTTGGCAATTTACCCAACTCAGGCGGAAGCTTATCTAGTAGGTTGTTTTTGAGGTTTAGTTTTTCGAGAACCTCAAGCTGTCCTATCTCTGGTGGGAGGTTGAGTAGCTGATTCCCGTCAAGCCACAATCTGCGCAGATTGCTGAGGCCGCCGATCGAGGGCGGGAGATTTGTCAGCTTATTATTGTTTGCCATCAACGACTCAAGCGCGGATAGCTGTCCGATTTCATCTGGCAGGCGATCAATTTTGTTGCTGTTAATAGTAAGGATTCTCAGATCACGAAGGCGGTCTATGGCCCTGGGAACTCGCGTTATCAAGTTATCGTCGATATGGAGTTCGTGCAGATGCGGCAAGTCTCCTATGGCCGCCGGCAAATCTTCGATCCAATTATTGTCAAGCTTAAGAAGCTGAAGAGTGGATAGGTTACACAGGTCGATCGGTATGACCCTCAACCTATTATCGCTAAGATCGAGTTCTCGAAGCTGCGGAATTGAATAGACTTGAGACGGTATACTCGTTAGATTACAGCGCGACAGATTAAGGCGACCAGTCTTGCTAGCTTCTTCGAATACTGCATCACTAATCTGTCTGCTGGGCGTATCAGGCACGAGTGCCTCCATGCGGTAGCTTTACTTGGACAATCCGATTTATCAGCTAGTATGTGCTGGGACGAAATTGGCGTTTTATTGTCTTTGTAACCTGAAAGTGACGGTCGAGGCATCTTGGAAGGAGCGCCGCGAGATGCATGATACGTGAGCGTTGTTTGTATTGCACTATCGTTCCTATCATTCGAATCGCGTGCTACCTCGATCAGGCGGTGCCCTCGCTATGTTTCTACATACGTACGGCCTTTAACGATTGATAGATTTATACGCAGCCCAAACCGGACTGTGGACGCTGACTCGAGCGTTCTTGAATCTGCAGGTCCGGAACGACATTCCGTAGCCGACTGCTACCGCTGCTTCACCTCGGTCAAAGACCTCGATGTACTGGAGGATCTCAGCACAGTCCTCCGGGGTTCGGGCCGCCACGAAGGCGCCTTCCAGACGATAGCGGCGCGGTACCAGGGCGTACCAAGGCGCCAGCCTGCTAACGGTTTGTGAATAATCCCACATCAGTCCCCCAATGATCGGGTCATCCAGCAACCCAGCTGACGATGATGATCTGCGTTCTTGCCGTCTGCCGATCTAACTTTGTCTTTACAGGCCTCCTCTCACCGATAGGAACCTCCGACGCGCCGACCTGCTCCCTGCTTGTGGTAGATGAACAGCCAACGTCTGTGCTGCCGAAGGTTCTCCTGGCGGACCTGCTCGGATATGCCTGCTGCGCGATGATACACGGCGATTGAAGCCCCAGTGGGCTGTTTGTGGCAAAGCTTAGTTACGAGCAAATAACCAGATTGCACGGTCGATCGGGTAGCGCCCGGACGATTGGTGCTTGAAGTGACCATTCCGTGATCTATTCAGTTAAGCGAAATTGCCTCTACCGCCAATCCAGCCTCACCAGTCTTATCCTGTCCCATCCGGGGCTCGGCCGTCTTCCGGCTACGGCGAAGACTTCCGACCCCGCATAGTGGCGCGATTCGGCCCGTCTTGACATCAGCTTGTTCAATCGTCCGGGCCGGGTCCATGTGGTGAAATCTAGATTCAGCAACGATGCTTGACCTGAGGGCTCCAGCAAATTCCACATGCTCCGATCAGCCTCGAAGGTCGCTGCTGCGCTAGCAGCCTTCCCTTTCGGGGGTGCGGACCGTCTCACTCGAAGATCGGTACCGTATTCACCGGCGCAAGCTACGGGGACGACGATCCATACTCGCCGACTCTGCAAACACCCAACAGGGAAACGCGCGTGGTTACCGTCCTCGGAGCCCTCGGGCTCGTCCCGCACAGGCGCGACGGCTAGTCTAGGCACTGCTGGTGCAATCGCGCATGCACCGCTGCTTTGACCCTGCCCGTAGCTTCGTGTATGACAAAGACCGAATGCAGACAGCCCAGCACGCATTCGCTCTGTCGACCCGGCTGGACCCTCTTCCGATGAAGGTGTACTCAGCGCGGCAACCAGCGGGTAGATCCGCCCCTGCGGGGAGCGCGGGTCAGGCAGCGCCTCCAGCTTCTGCCGCGCTCCGCGGCCAGGACCTGGCCGTCCGGACCGGACTCGATCCGCGCGCGACAAATGCCATAGCGGGCATGCCACACCTCGTTCATGGAGACTTCAGAGACCTACATGATCGGGTGGCGTGCCCGCCTCCATCAACAGCGCGATTCCGCCCTGTTAGTCACATGTCACACGGAATAACTCCGGAACGCGCCGGAGCCCTGGGGTGAACGCCGAGACGGCGCTGCTGGTCGTACGCGAGGCATGCAGCGTCGCGAAGTTCATGCTGGCCAGCCTGGATCAGACCGGGGGGCGGCGGGCGACTTAGTTTTCCCTTGGCCTGCTGCGGCTTGGTTTTGAGCGCCGAAGCTCGTCTCCGTTGTCTCCTCGTGTCCGTCCGGGCCGTGCATGGCCAGAATGCCTACGCTTACACCCATGGCAGACAGGCGTGGACCGGTCATGGCGTGGAGTGGCACTCTCGCTGGCCTAGGCATTGCGGTCGCCGCCCTCATAGCGGCAGTGGGCAAACAGCCGATCTCAGACCCGGGATTCATCCTCAGCTTGGTCGTAGCGGCCGTCGCCGCGGTGATCTTCGTCGTCACCGGCCTTCCCGACTTTTTCGCGTGGTCCGCAAGTGTGGTGCGCCAGACCCAGCAGGCGCTTCAGCGAAGCGACCGATTGATTACTGACCGTTGGTTTTACACCTCGGATGGTGCGAAGGCACCAGCGGCCATGTCCGCCATGGAGATTGTCTTGCCGGGCACCGGCTACCGGAAGCCGGTCGGCGAGCGCGCGCCCTGGGTGCGATTCATTGTACTCATCGGCTGTTCCGAGATCAGCCCGGCCGCCGGCGGATCGCAGCTATGGTCCAAGTTGCAGCGGTTCCTGCAAAAGCCGCCGGTCAATTCTCTGGTCAATAGCCTGCGTCGCGGCGACAAGAATCCTGTTTGGACAAGGTGGTCGACCAACAGCCCGGGCGTGATCGATGCTGTCTTGACAGCAGGCGATGAGGACGAGGCTGTGGCATCAGCGCGGCTGGAGCTGCCAGATGGTATGCACCGACAGTTCCGCGACCAGCGCTCTGCGATGCTGATCTTGCATTTCGAGCCGCCCGGGCCCGGCAGCAAAGAAGAGGGGCCAGGGCAACCTGACGGCCCGATCTCCTGGAGTGAATACGTCCTGCGGGCTCTGGAGCTACCCCAGGCCCTGGTCGAATTCCTGTCAGGTGTTCTGGGCTTGAGCACCTCTGGCGTACCAGCTGCGACTCTCGGCTTCCGACTAGAGGCTCGGCACGACATGGCTGAGATCATGGACATCACAGACTTGCACCTGCTACGCGGCGGCCGCCGTACGAGCCAGGCCATTGGATACTTCATCGCTGACAGTGACGGCCTTCCTGCTGTGGACGCAGCAGATTTGATGATCACAGATGTTCTGCGCTATGCGCTCAAGGCGGAGCGCTGAGCCACGCACCCGGGACGCGGCAGGACATCGCTCATCTCGTGGATCGCGCGTCTGGCATGCGAAATCGCCCATCGTTCGGCGTCCGGTGATGTCCGGTGAAGGGTTATTGGTCGGTCCAATCGTCTGAAACCGGATCATATACAGGAATCTTCCTGCCGGGTGGCTCGAATGCCTGCGGGTCGGTATGCGCCCACTTGTGACCATGATCGTCAACGAAGGGCGGATAATTCGAGTAGTCGTCAGGAACCGCAGGGTGATTCACGTGTTTCATCGGAAGGGAACCGGGCATGCGCAGAGCAATGATTGCCATTATTATCTCCAGTGTCACAGATATTCGCTACTAGCACAGTCTGATAGAAACCCGTCTGCTACTCTTATCGTTAGGTTAATTGTCCAGTAATGTCCGATGCTGGCGGCAGGTCGCCTTCATCTTCATAATCGAATCCGGGTATCACGGAAAACGATGTTATCCGGCGCAGCTGGAGATGAGTTCCGCGTTCTTCTCGATCTCCGGTCACGGATACTTGGAGGCCGTTTCTGTGCGCCCGTACTGCATCGTTGTAGTCGTCCTCGACCAATTCCAGGCGATACCGCCGGGTAGTGCCGCTGTCATCATCGATTCCAGCGATCACGACTTCGCCAGGGCCAAACGCGCCTGAGCGGTGCAGGCGAACTACTAGGCCTTGGACGGTTACACCCGCCCTGGGCTGCCGGGTGCGGAGAAAGTCGGCCGCCTCCCCCAGGATCCGCTGCTGACCGGGAGTTATCCGCATGGTAACTGGCTCGCTTGGTCGCCCTGCCAGCGGAGACTGCGTGAATCTGAGCTGATACAGCCCATACTCCGGACCGCCCAGCGCCTTCAGCGCGGCCAGTTCGGTCGCGTTAGCAGACGGGCGGACGGGATCTTCACCAAAAGCCCTCAACGGGCGATCGCCTGCGCTGACCTCATCAGCCAATTGCTGGGCGGCTTGTGCCGCTTTCAGCATCCTGCTACTGACCCGGCGGCCGAATGGCTGCGGCGGCAGCTTGAACGTCAGCTGCTCGTCTGCCGCCTGATCCGGCGACCTTTCGTTGTCAATGTCCACGATAAGCGGGAGAGCCAGGTTGAGGATAAAACTCCCTGGATGCGTCGAAAGCCGCACTTTAGTGGCGTATGACTCCGCCCACGGCGGGCGATGCGAGGGCAGGACCAGCTCATGAATCTCAATCGCGGCTGCAGAGCCGACGACGAAGCTGTGCAGTGCCGACACCGCCGTATGGGCCAGCGACAATGGCGCCTCACCGGGCGGGGCATCCGGAGTCAGCCGCACCGCAACAGTATCCGCTCCGCCGAAACTAATATCGGAAATGATCTCCTCGGGCAGGCGCTGCTCAGCGAATGCAAGGGTCCGGAGCGCGGCCTCGATCCGGTCAGTGTAGTCGCCTACCTCTTGCCGGGCAGGAAGGACAATCTCCAACGATCCGGCATCGGTTGGCGCCGGGCCACGCCACAGGCTCGTCCGAGCGTCCTGATCCTCAAGCGACCAGCCTGCAGCACCCAGGTACTCAGCGACAGCACGCAGATCGGGCACGGCCATGACGTCATCATCGCTCAGACGCGGTTCCGTCATGACGACCCCCATGCATCTACGTCGGGTACGGGCGAAGAGGACCGCACGCCGTAAGTGGCCAGCATGTGCTCAAGACCGAGACGATCGATCGTGTTGGCAACCGGCAGCCGCACTGAACGGCTAGCCGTGTTCGAGGTTGCAGGTTGACCTTCCAAAGAGACCCATGCCCCGGAACCGACCAAGAGCGTACCGGACTTCAGCAGCCGGACCTTCTCCCCTCTCTTCGGCAGGCGGAAGACGGCGAGGACGCGGCGCACCGTTTCATTGTCACGCCGTAGCACGTTATAGGTGTCGATGTCCAGATCGTAAACGAAATGGTTATCCTCTTGCCGGAGGTCGACCGTCGTCTTCACCTGAACCTTGACAGTCGGATGCCACATTCCGTTCCATAGGCCCCTGCGGACCAGCTCCACGTCAGCCTTTTCCAGATCAAGCGTCGTAGGTCGGCCATGCAGCAGTCCGCAGCTAGCCGCCACGGCGCGCAGCCATGTTTCGCCGTAGTCCCCTTGCAGACTGTTCTCGCTGGCCTGCGTCATACGGAGCATCTTGCCGCAAATCTGGCACGGGTGGCTGGAGCGCGGACGTGAAATTGGCCGACGTCAAGATGCTGCCGTCCAGACCGACCACGATCCGAGCGCGGAATCGCCAGCAGCTCCACAACGTTAGGCCGGTCGCCCAGGCCACTGCGGACGGACCGCTATCTGGCAGGCGAATCGGATCTCGTCCTATATCCGACTGCCCACGCAGAACTGTCATGGCGACCATCACCCCGTCACCACGAACTCGGCCCACATTCAACTGAATAACTGCCCATCACGCTAGACCCAGACATCGTGGCCCATCCGGGATCCTCCCAGGCGCTGACCAGGCGTCGAAGCCAATGGTCAGGTGGCCGCCCCGGCACGCCGTGGCGGCCTGTTGCTGGTGGTGGTATCGAATGCGTGACTAGCCGCCTCGCGGAGCCGAGCAAGTTCATCGCGGAAAGCGTCAGCCTCACGCTCGGCTCGCTCAGCCCGGGCACGCAGGTCGGCCCGCAGCTCGTCGCGCTCGCGAGCCGCCTCATCCCGGAAACTGGCCAACATCTGATCGGCACCTTCGCGGACCCGGCCCGTCTCCGCTTTGGCGGCCTCGGCGGCGGCCTGGGCACGGGCGGCGTCTTGCTGGGCCAGCCGGGCCGCCTGTTCGGCCTGCCCGGCCCGCGCCATGGCCTGCTCCCGGGCGGTCTCGGCGGCACCGGCCTGCCGGTCGGCGGCGTCGCGGGCCTGCGCGATCGCGGCGTCCCGCTCTATTTCCGCGGCGGCGATCCGTGCATCGGCATCGTCGCGGGCATGCTTGACCGCGACGTTCCGGTCCGCCTCAGCGGCCGTGCGGTCGGCCTCGGCGCGCTCTGCGCGGGCCTGCGCGGCGGCCAGTTGCGCGGCCATCTCTTCTGCCGCGGCGTCGGCGTCGGCGCGCCACTGGTCGGCCTCGGCCGCACGCTGCTCGGCGGCGGCCGCGCGGGCCTCGGCGGCCGCGGCTCGCTGTTCGGCAGCGGCGCGGACGGCTTCGACCTCAGCTTCGGCGGCGGTCGGGTCGGTCATCGTGTCGACGGCCTCGCGCAGCCGATCGGCGATGGCGGCCACCCGGTCGGCTTCGGCGCGAAGCAGGCGCAGCAGTTCGGCACCGGCCACCTTGGCCATCGTCACCGGCGTGTCGGTGACGACCGCGGTAGCGGTCCCGTTCTGGGTGGCGGCCAGGCGGCGCCGCTCGCGCCAAGCCGACACGCGGGTGTAGCCGCGTCCCTCGCAGTACTCCGGGGGGCGGCCCGGCCCGGTCGCGGGCGCGGCGGGCTCGGTACAGCCGGGGTGCTTGCACATGATCCCGACTGTGGGGGGATCGTCGGCCATCGGCTCTCCTTCATGCTGGTCTGTGCCGAGTTAATCGAGCTCAGTTACGTATCTCAATATGCATGAGATGAAACGTAACGAAAACAGCGAATCTGGGTAGGTCACAGGCGGGGTCGTCTGGTGTCCTGCGTCAGGGAAGCTGAGGTATTGCCAGCGGGCATGAGGCATTGGGCAGAGTGCTGCCAGTAAGTTGAGGCACGTGCCTGCTGCCGCGCTTCTGACCAGCGGCTTTACTATGAATGGCACCGACGCATCGGTCCCGAATCCGCCGAGTTACCTTGCGATCGGTGACAACAGGGCACAAAACCGCTGCCAGCGAAGTCGAGGCACTGCAGGTCGGAAGGGGTCTCATGCCTTACATGGCGAGGCAGAGGACATCTGGGGAGGAGGTGTCAGGTCGCGGCAGGACTGGACATTTCTCAGGGGCGTGGCCAAACAGGTGCCCAGGTCTCACGAGAGTTGGCTAATCTGCTGGTCGGCACGACCGACGCCTCGGATGCTGTCCGGGTCTCAGTGAACGAGTCAGATTCTCATCTGATGCCAGGCCTCGCAGTTCCACGCCAGGTCCCGGGGCGCCATTCGCGCCGACCTGATCGGCGTGGCCGTCCGCCTTGCCCGCCGCGGTCGCGGCGAACTGGCCTTGCGCCTGCTGGGCAAGGGCTTACCGGCGGCTGTACGGATATGTTGCTGTCGTGCGTGGCCGCAGGCCCGCTGGAATTCCGGGCCCACTGATTAGTCGTTGCCGTAATCCGGCTCCTCCGGAGGGTTATCGTCGATGACGTCGAAGGTAGTGGGCAGGTCGGCTTGTTCGATCAGTTCGTACCTGTCTAGGACGAGGTGGCAGGTCGGACAGCTGAAGTAGTCGGCCGGAACCGTGATTGTCGCCCAGGCACTGACCGGATCGTACTCGTCGTAACCAGGCTCGTAGTTGTAGGACCTGTCGCTGGAGTCCTCACCCTCAAGGCTTCCGGTGCTCCCACACGCTGGACAGACTGCGGCCTCGCTGTAACTAAGTCCCGCAGTGAGGTCTGGGTTGGACTGCCACTCCATTTGGATCTTGGCCGGGAGGGTTCCACCGCGGTATTGCGCGAGCCGCTGTGCGGCCCTGGCGATCAGCGATTCGGTGCGATGCTCTATGTTCTTGGCGTTTTGCTCAAGGTAGGCTTCGACGACCGATACCCGGTCAGGGCCGACGAGTTCTTCGATCTCGCGGTCTTGGGCGGTGACAAGGATCGAGGCCAGTGCCCAGTACCGCGGCCACCACGCCTCCGGCGGGAGAGTCATGAAGCCGATTGTCGGACCGTGCAGGTACTCGTTGCGGGCGTCGGCGAACTTCAAGGCATCGGCGGCGCTGAAAGGCCGGAACGCCCGTTGGCACCGCTTGAAGATTGTGGATGCGCTCACCGACATGAACTTGGCGGTGCCCTCGATCAGCCCGGTGGCGATAAGGATGTTGACACCCTCTTCGGTTGGCTCGGCGATCAGAAGCGGCGACACGCGGGCCAGTGCGGCCTTACCGAGTAGCTCAAGCGCTGCGGACGCCCAGAGTGCCTGCTCATCGAACGACCGGCCTGGATCCGGGTCCATCGCCCGGTTGAGGAATACCTTCGCCTTTGACCAGAGGGCCTGGTGGTCATACGGGGCGATCACCGGGCCACTCCAATCCGGAACGCGATTCTTGTCAGCTTCCGGTCCAGGTCGCCGTCGGCCACAGCGGACCGTGCGTGCAGGGCGCGCTGGTTGTCCACCACGAGAACCTGGCTGGCGGCTGACCACTCGTGCGTCGAGGCACGCGACAACTGCTGCTCGAAGTACTTCTGGACCTCCCGCGCCCGTGCATCGCACGGGGTCATGCACCCCGGGTCGTAGCGGTAGCCCGATCCAGACAGCGCCGGAGCATAGAAGCTTTCCCTGCCATTGCGGACCAGGAACATCCCATGGGATAGAGCCGAGGTGGTGCTGAGCGGTCGCCTCCGCCGAGCAGGGACGTCGGGCCGCCACAGCTGCGTCGAGGTCGCGTTGGGACGCTCGCAAATGAACACCAGGACATCGGGCGGCTCTTGCAGGTAGGCGCCGTCGGTGTGCAGGGGCTGCTGTCCAAGGCCGTAGACAGCGCTCAAGGAACTCGGATGCGCGGCGCTCGCGGTCACCGGGCGCAGCACAGACACTGTCGCATCGCCGCGGCGCGGGGCGACCTCGACCCAGCCCAGCAAAGCCGCTTGCGTCCTGACCGATTCGATGTCGCCCGAACCCGCTGCCCAACCCTTCGCCAGCGCCGTCGCCGCAAGCGCCTCAAGACCAACCATGCCCACAACCTAAAGGACGGGACAGGCGCTGCGGAATCCTGTCACTCGCTCACTCCGACCGCAGCCGCCACAGCCGAATTGACCATATGGGTTGAGATGAACGACGTCTTCTGACCCGCTTTCAACCTGCTGACCCTCAGTGCTCGTGACGTCATGAGATCAGCCAGTCGAAGAATTTGATGCGACGACGAGGGCCGCCAGCCCTGCAAGGACTGCTTCTACTCCGTTCCGGCGGTAGGCCATGAAAGGCCCGCAACTCGAAGGGATCGCTACTTTGTCCCAGGCTGTAGTTATAGGGCGATAGGAGCTCCAGACCTACAGGCATGGGTCCAGCCAGCGCCGCATCACATTCGCCGCCTCCCGCGAAGCGATCCGGGCCAATGCCCAGCCAGCGGGAACCCAGCCCTTCCTGGGAATCCGCCCAGCCAGCGCTTATGATGGGTCAGAGTGGGAACGTAGCTTCGACCTCGAGCCTACGAGCCGAGTGCTGTGGGATAGTGGATTTGATCAAAGCCGCTATAGTTACCATTTTCCTCCACGAAAGACATATCCTCCACGATAACGGCGCGCCGGGCGCACCACGGACCGCTCAGGCACCACAAGTGGTCAACTGCACCGCACCGG